>Ga0213868_10006115_pt1 | contig 10685 bp, 2 predicted proteins | sample PICome_9_FD_160087 | JGI IMG/M metagenome (GOLD analysis project Ga0213868, IMG submission 160087) | Coastal seawater microbial communities near Pivers Island, North Carolina, United States - PICO127 | ecosystem: Environmental > Aquatic > Marine > Coastal | place: USA: North Carolina | collected...
GTCCGCCAATGACACCGGAGCGCAGCGCAGCGGCACCCTCACCTTTACCTCTGCCACCGGTGGTCTCATCGCCACCCTTGACGTGACCCAGCTCAGTGTTCCTGGCTCAAGCCTGAGCCTGAGCGAAACCGCTCTGGTTACCGACTTCAACGGCAAGACTAACCTCAGTGTAAATGTTGTTTCCGACACTACTTGGGTATGGGAAAGCAGTGACGGAACTTGGCTGACTGCCGCTACCGAGGACCTCACCCAGAGTGGTAACCAGACCTTCGAATACGAAGTGAGTGAAAACACCACAGGAGCTAGCCGTGAGGCAACCTTGACCTTCACGAGTGAAGCCAATGATATCCAGGTTACGCTTACCGTCACCCAGCTTAGTGGCACTGGCCTGACCTTGAACCTCTCTGAAACAGCACGTGTCACCGGAGCGGCTCCCAACGCGGCCCTCACCGTTGACGTCAGCTCCAACACCGACTGGTTGTGGAGCAGTAACGCCGACTGGTTGACCAGTGCCGATGCCCAAGAGCAGAACGGCGACTTGACCTTCGGCTACGAAGTGTCCGCCAACGACACTGGTGCGCAGCGCAGTGGAACCATTACCTTCACCTCTGCGACTGGTGGCCTCGTTGCAAGCTTGCAAGTCACTCAGCTTAGCGTTCCCGGCTCTACTTTGAGCCTGTCTCAGGGCACTTTGGTTACCGACTTCAATGGCAAAACCGACCTCACTGTGGACGTCACTTCTGACGTCACCTGGGTATGGCAGAGCAGTGACGCGACTTGGTTAACAGCGTCTACGGAGGCACTCACCCAGACAGGCAATGTTACTGGCTTCATCTATGAGGTGGCGGCCAACACTACGGGGGCCAACCGCACGGCCACCATTACCTTCACCAGTGAAGCGGGCGATGTCAGTGCTGTGCTGGAAGTTACTCAGTTTAGCGGTAGCGGACTTACCTTGAGTCTCTCCGAGACCGTGCAGGCCAACAGCTCCTTGTCACAAACCCGTGATGTTGAGGTGGCCTCAAATACAGATTGGATTTGGGAGACTGATTCCGAGTGGCTCCAAGGCTTTGGTGAGGAAGCGACTCAGTCTGAAAACCAGACCTTTACTTACAAGGTGACACTCAACAACACAGGTGTGACCCGCACAGGCAAGTTGACCTTCAGATCGACGTCCGGAGGGCTCATTGCAGAACTCAATGTTACGCAAGGAAACAGCACGGGAGATTTCCTCTTGCTCTCTGCCAATCAGCGGACCACTGATTTCATAGCAAAATCTGGCACGATCAATGTCTTCTCAGGTACTGAGTGGACATGGGAAAGCACAGAGCCCGGCTGGCTCACCAGTGAGGAGACTCTTACCCAACCTGAGAATCAAGAGTTTGTCTATGCGGTTAGTGCAAACACAACAGGCCAGACCCGTACAGGTAGCTTGGTATTCAGATCTACAACCGGTGACCTTATCGCCACCTTGGAGGTAACTCAGCTGAGTGGTTCAAGCACGAACCTGAGTATTTCAGAGACTGAGCAGACTTATAGTTATGAAACCACAAACCGCTCCGTGGAGGTGACCTCCAATACCGAGTGGACGTGGAGAAGTGATGTGGACTGGATAATAACCAGTAGTTTGGTGCTGCCTACAAATACTGGGCCCGTGACCTTTGACTATACCGTGACAGAGAACACGGGAGCTACGCCGCGTGTTGGAATCGTGACTTTTGTTACTACAACAGGTGATATCACTACTACTCTAACGATCACCCAGCTTCCAAACTCAGGTTCGATCCTAGCCCTCTCCGAAGCGAATCAAGCGAATAGCTATGAGGCAACGCCTGATGGATCACCACGTCAAATCCAGGTGTTTTCAAATAGGACTTGGTTGTGGGAGGTCGTGAATCCAGAGGATCGTGAATGGTTGATTATTGATGAACCACTCGAGCAGACAGGTGACCAGATCTTTGAGTATGGCGTCACACAAAACCTCAATGACCAGGAGCGCAGCGGAACCATCCGGTTCACGACTATCAACGGAGATGTCTCAGTAGACCTCAACGTGAAACAGCTTGCAGGTCCTGGCACATCGGGATTGGCGGTTGTTCCTTCGGTTTTCAGCATCGGCCCTGACATTAATGTGGATACCACGGAAGTGCTTTCAGATAGAGAGTGGCAGTGGGTGAGTAGTGCCTCTTGGTTAACCAGCTCTGAAGCCGAGACACAGTCAGGAAGCCAGGCATTCAGCTTCCAGGTGAGTGCAAATGCATCCGGATTGACTCGAGTTGCCACACTGACATTTACCACGACAGATGGAAATCTGACTGCGGTAGTCACTGTGGCTCAATCATCCTCCATTGACAGTGACCGTGATGGCTTGAGTGATGAAGAAGAGGAGAATCCTTACCGATTCATATCCGGTAGTTTCACATGGGCGCAGGCACGTCTCGATGCCCAGAGGCTCGGAGGCACGCTGGCTATCATATCGGATCAAGACGAGCTCGACGCCATAGAAAGCGTGATTGATAAGTTTGAGGGTAATGCATGGATCGGTGCCAGTGGTAAGAACCTAGTTTTTGATTGGCTCATTACTGATCCGGTCACGCTATTTAACTTCAACAACTGGGCTTCTTCTCAGCCAACTAATGTGTTTGGTGTTTCTGGTGTTGCTCTACAATGGAACGGAGAACAGGATGAATTGCTATGGATTAATATCAGTGAGTTCAATGTGCTCGATGGTTATGTATTGGAGTTGGAAGCTACCGAAAAAGACAATCCATATTCCAAAAACAATCGCGTGTTGGACGGTGAATTGTGGGTCGACAGCGATGGTGATGGTCTCTTGGGCATTACCGAGATTGAGCTCGGAACTGATCCAAGAACGGCTGACACTGACCGTGATGGATTGTCCGATGGCGAGGAATACAACCCCTTTGAAGTGATTTCCGATCTAATCACATGGGAGAATGCGCTGGAAGATGCTCAAGAAAACCGTGCAGGTAATCTGGTAGTAATCGATAGCGAGAAGAAATTCGTCCGCGTGATGACCTCAGTTGGCGGAACACTGGATAATGCGCTCTGGACAGGGGCTTATCATCCTGAAGACAATAACAATTTTGAGGAGTTCTTCTGGCTCAATGATCCAGCACAGCCTGTTATTTATAACAACTGGGCAGAATTGCAGCCCAGCAACTTCTATGGAGCCTACGCTATTGAGTTGCAGACTGATTTTTCATGGAATGATGAGGAGGTATTTAAGCAGCGAGGATACTTGCTTGAGCGTGATCAGACTAACGCCTTGAAGTCTGATAGTGATAATGATGGACTTGCGGATGGCTTGGAGGTCAAGATCTATGGTACTGATCCGAATGTAGAGGACACCGATGACGATGGCTTGCTAGACGGGGCTGAAATTGATGCGGGAACCGATCCATTAAACCCGGATACCGATGGCGATGGATTGGAGGATGGAGAAGAGGTCAATACCTATAACACGAACCCACTGAAAAAAGATACAGACTGCGATGGATTTGAGGATGGAGAAGAGGTTGAGGGTGCTCTGAACTATGATCCGAGTGACCCTAATGCTCTGGACTATGATCCGAATGACCCTGATAAACCTACCCCAGGCGCTGGAGATCCTGAGTGTAATCCCCTTGATCCAAAGCGTGTCGAAAATGCTCAGACCAAATTCCTCGCATTTCAATCAGAACAAACGTTGCGTATCGATGAAGCGTTCACGCCATGGGCCAACGGAGCAAAGGTTATTAAGTTCGGCGATGATGGCTCTCAGATATTGACTGACAACAGTGGTTTACTGCTCTGGGGTAGAGTTGTCGGGGAAAACAAGACTCTCGAATTCATAGAGGTAGATGGTTCAGAACTGGCATCAGTGCTTTATGTGAGTAACTCAGAACTGATCACATGGAATAATCGATTTGCTAGCTATTCAAATTATAGTTCGCGCGACGATGCAGAAGTCAGGATATATCGTGTTGATGCCAGTGGGGCGCTCGGATTCGTCTCTGCAGATGTTGAAGGTAAGGAGATACTGGATACCCCAAGTATTACAACCACAACAGGTAGTCGAATTATTACTACTACTGAGAGAATCGAGGGGCCAAGAGAGCTGAACACGGGTAATATTGAAGAAGAGGAGTTTTACGATGCTGTGAGTATTCGAGTATACAGAGTTACGCCGTCAGGTGAGGTACAGACGGTGACAGTATACAGTGATGTCGACATCCCGTTCGATGGCCGAGATTTTGCAAACACGCAAGTTGGTCCTGGTGTTGAGGTGCTAGGTTATGGCTCGGATGGATCTCAAATTTATCAATATCGGGATTTCTTGCCTTCCATCATCAAGGCACCCAATCCAAGGCCAGATCGATTCTTCGATTTTGGATTTACTTTCAATGGAGATAATGATGACAGGCCTATCTATTACAATAGGGTTTTGTGGGCTAATAAAAATGGAGAAACACAAGAGTTAATCTTGGATAGTGTGAATAATCTTGATCCAGACACTACGATTGAACGTGTGTTGTTCTTGTCAAATTCACGACTCGTTGTTGAGGTGACTCGTAAGATTAGAGAGCTGGTGGAGCGAGTAGATGAGTTTGGTTTCTTATTCTTACAGGAAGTTGAGACTGGAGCGGTCAAAGAGATTAGAGACTACCGCAGAACCAGTACGGGCAATAGTCAGATTAACTCGCCGACATTGGTTCCTCTAACCAACGAAAACGAGCGCCTGCTTGACACTGGTGATCTTACCGTGAGAGGGAACATCCGGTATTTCTACACCACAGATGGCGATTTCTTGCGTAGCTACCAGCTTGTTGGTAGCGGTGCACAAAAGGTCGCTGAGATCGAAGTAGAAGCCGGGGTAGGATCTGTTGCTAAGGTCAATCCAGAGGATGGATCTGCGATTATCGAATCAGAGGATGGAGGTACACGGATAATATGGGTATTCCCTAATGCAGATGAGCCTGAGGATGAAAATTTAAGATTTCTTGAAGTGGAATCTTCGGAGGAAGCATCTGCGTTGTTTGTGACGAGTGATGAGCTTGTCATTTGGAAGAATGCCTATGCACCTATTCCGTTTGGGTCAGGTCAGCCTGAGGATGCTGTCATTGAGCATTTGGTCAGGTCTGATAGTAATCCGGACGGAGACATGCCAACTTTCCTCGATCTAGAGAGAACAACGATTGACGCACTTGGCATCAGTGTTCTGAATAGTCCGCGAGATGTTCTTCCGAAAGATCTCTGGAAATTTGTGACGATCGACAAGATTCCAGTGCCGGGAAATACTGCGCTGATTCGCTCTTATCAACTATTTGACCGGAAACCTGACTCCGACATAGATGGAGATGGTCTACTTGATATCTATGAAACGGGCACAGGAGTCTATGTCGATGCTCAAAATACCGGGACGAATCCTGGGGAGGGGGACACCGATGGCGATGGTCTTATGGATGGTGAAGAGGTCAATAACTACTCAACAAACCCATTGAAAAAAGATTCAGACGGAGATGATGTCGAGGACGGTCCTGAAATCTTTGCGGGCACTAATCCTAACAAGGATGAATTCGCTCAGAATAATGGCCCCGGTGGTGATCCAGATTTCGGAGATGCACAGGTTAATGGTATATACTCTGGTCTCATCTTTGGGGAGAATGGAAAGTCTGTTGGTTATCTCTCCCTTAAAGTATCTAAGAAAGGATCCTTCAGCGGAAGGCTCACGGGCTTGAATGGCTATAAGTCAAGATTCAAGGGTAAGTTGAATGAAGATGGAACATATAGCGGACCGCAATATAACTCATTTGGAGCTCTTGCATTTGCTGTATTCCAGTTGAAGGAGGATGATGAGACCGGTAAATACCGTCTATCTGGGGTGCTTCAGTCAGAGGATCAGAATCGTGCCAAGCAATATTATGTCTTGCGTCGTAATGGAACGCCACCGTGGTTGGGCAGCTACACACTGAGCATCCCATCCTCAACGACAACCTCAGACTCTATACCTGCGGGGGATGGTATTGGTTTCGGGAATGTCACTTCTAATAGAAAGACCAATATGGGTATGACAAAGCTCAAGGGTTACTCCAACTCTGGGAAGAAATTCACCTTCAAAGGTTATGTGAACGAAGGTGAGCAACTGCCGTTATTTGTAATTCCAAAGTCTCGTTACAGTGTAGAGAGTCTTGCTGGTCTACTTACATTAAGAGAGCTAACGAGATTAGATACGGTTGAGGACGAGGAAATAGAGACCATCATAAGTGATTTTGACGGACAAATACGTTACGCCAGAGGTGTTAACTCATCTGATTTCTTTGTGGCAGGCTTTGACGAGTTTCTCGGGTTAGTTGGATCCAGATACATAGCTCCTGGTTACCAATTGCCAGTGATGGGTGCATTTGAAAGCACTGTGAATAATGCCCGAGCTGTCGTCTCAGGTGGCGAGTTCAATGCTAAGCAATATGTATTCACTTGGAGTGCTAATGGTAAGATGCTCTCAGCACCAAGTCCGACTCAAACATCAAAAGGTAAAACGAAGAACGCATCAGGGTTTTTCTCTGGTAAATACACCTTCAGAGACCCGGATTTAGGATTTAGAGCGACGAAAGCAAGCTTCAGAGGTGTGGTGCTGCAACGCACGAATACCACTTCAGGTCAAATTGTTACGAGCTCCGGAAATAATGGTAGCTACAAGATCTTGCCTAACGAGGGAGCAGAACCTGGGCCCGTTACCGTCGTCACACCAACTTACAAGAGGCTCTCGGGAGCTGCTCAAACTTTCCGAATCAATATATTTACTGAAGAAGCATGGAATGTGGAGTTCGTCGGTGACCCAGTTAATTGGCTAACGGTGGACATCAATGAGGGTGATGGAAATGGTGAAGTCAGGATTACTGTTGACGACAACTACACAGGCTTCCTGGATAGGGAGGTGAAACTGCGTATTGCCGGCAGGGTGATTACCATCGAACAGGATTATGAGTTTCTCACGTCCTTCGGCAACTAATCCCAGATGTAACCGCGCTGAAACTTACAAAGAGGGGCCCCCCTAAAGCTGTGGGCCCCCTTTTTCATCTAGTTGGATCGTTTTATTTTAACAGATTGACGAGTTCTTCCTTTTTATTTGCAGCGTGAATATATTTTTTCGATGTGTGTGTATGAGCAGTTTATTGTGCATTTCATTCTTAGCTATAGGATGTGCTGCCATAAAGTGAGTTCGTTTAATGTTTGGGTTTCAAATACGAGTGTGATAGTTGCTTTGACGAGCATTTATGATCACCACCAACAAAGAGCTTTTAGATTTCCTTTCTTCACCTGGCGTAATGGGCCAGCCGCGCCTTTGTGCGGTTGATACGGAGGCAGACAGCCTGCACCGATACAGTGAGAGCCTTTGTCTGGTGCAGTTCAGTGATGGCAAGCAGCACGTGCTGATCGATCCTTTAGCGATCGAGGACATGAGTCCGCTGCGTGATTACCTCGAGCAGTCGACCTGCTGGATGCACGGAGCAGACTATGACATGCACATGCTCAAGACCAATCTCGGGGTGATTCCGCCTACGGTTTTTGATACTCAGATTGGGGCCCGTTTGCTTGGTGTAAGAAAGTTTGGTTATGGTGATTTGGTGGCCCATTACATGGACGTGCAGCTCGAGAAGACTTCCCAGAAGGCAGACTGGGCAAAGCGGCCGCTGACGCCTGTGATGGAGAAATATGCCCTTAATGATGTGATTTACCTGTTGCCGATGGCGGAGCTCATTGTCGCTCAGCTGAAAGAAGCGGGGCGCTACGACTGGTTTACCGAGAGTTGTCAGGCAGCGCAGCTCAAGGCGGAAGAGAAAAAACAGGAGCGTGAAGACAGGTGGCGCATCAAGGGTAGTGGTAAATTGACCCCTCAAGGACTTAATTATCTGCGTGCACTTTGGCTGTGGCGAGATGGGGAAGCAGCGGCTTGGGACCGACCTCCCTTTATGGTGACGGGTAATAAGCAGCTGATGACATGGGTGGCCGATCTGCTGGATGGCAAAAAGCCTGAACTGCCACGTCACTACCGTAATAGCAGAATTAAGAATTTTCAGAAGGCCATCGCAGAAGCGGAAGCCGTTGCCGAAGAGCAAATGCCGCAGCGCATCAAAGCTCAACGCCGCCGCAAGGAGCCGAAGTTTGAGGCACGCCTAGACGAGTTGATTGCAAAGCGAGACAAGGTGGCCCGCGACCTCGATCTTGATAGCTCGTTGATTGCTCCGCGTGCCATTTTGGAAGCTCTAGCAGGCAAGCATGAAGGTGCTGAAGACCTGCTGCTTAATTGGCAGAGAAATCTACTTGGATTGTAGTAAGGAAAGAGGTAAAGTCTTGATTATCAAATTTTAATTCATGTCTGAATCATCAGAAAAACATATGCTCAGGTTCGGTTGTCCTGGTTGCGGAACTCGCCTCGTTGTAGATCCCTCTCTTGCAGGCAAGGAAGGGCCTTGTCCCTCATGTGGAGATGTCATCATCGCACCACCCATCGCCGCTGCTACCAGCCTCGTGGCCAAGGCAGGAGCTCCTGTTGAAATCAAGCCGCGTGGCATAAGTAAGAGTGCCAGTGTGGTTTCACCTGCGCCGTTGCCGCCATCTTCGTCTACTGCTACACCAGACCGCAGAAGAAAAAGTAGAAAGTCTGGGGTCGTCGCTTCAGTAGGCGGTAGCCCAGCTGCTGTGCCGAGTGCAGCCAAGGGGGGCGCAGCTAGGGTGAATGCCGCTACCGGTGTGACTCAAAAGGCGGCTGAGTCAAAAGACGCAAAAACACTGCTGCTGATGGTGCTGATCACCTGTGTGGTCGTCTGCATTGCCTTGGGTGTTTATTACTACATGACCATTGGCGAGTAGGGCCACGGCGGCCTTTCATTTGAGCTTTGAGAGCTCATCATCATGTGGAGGTGGCACGGATCTTCTGTCGCCAAAAAAATCTGCATAAATAGGCGAAAGAAACTTGTCTAGGGCGGCTAAATTTCAGATATTTTGTCTGCCCATGTCCGATATCCCTGATACGCCTGAAAACGCCCCTGAGACCGATACTCAAAACGACGCTGAATCCGCAGAAACTAACGTTTCAGAGGCCCAAGAATACGGCGCATCACAGATTGATAAATTAGAGGGCCTTGAGGCGGTTCGTAAGCGCCCAGGCATGTATATCGGTGACCCCGATGTGCGCGGCCTGCACCACTGTGTGTTTGAGGTGCTGGACAACTCGATTGATGAGCACCTTGCCGGCTACTGTGACACGATTAAGATCGGCCTGCACGTGGATGGTTCTGCTTCCATCGAGGACGATGGTCGAGGAATCCCCGTGGAAATACACCCGAAGTTTGGCATTCCTGCCGTTGAGTTGGTATTAACCAGTCTTCATGCTGGTGGTAAATTCGGTCAGGGTGCTTACAAGTATTCAGGTGGTCTACACGGTGTCGGTGCCAAGTGCGTCAATGCTCTCTCTGACTGGTTCAAGGCAGAGGTAAGCCGTGAGGGCAAGGTGCACGCCATTACCTTTGAGCGTGGAAAAACCGTCAAGCAGCTCGAAGTCGTCGGGGAGGTCGATCCTGCGCACACCGGCACCAAGGTCAGTTTCTTTCCTGATGCTACTATTTTCACAGACACCATTGAGTTTGAATTTGCCCGCCTCGCCACCCGCCTGCGTGAGCTAGCCTTCCTCAACCCCGGCTTGGTGATCGAGCTGGAAGACGAGCGCCCAGAGAGTGCTCAGAAAGAGCGTTTTTACTACGCCAAGGGGATCGAGGAATTTGTGGCTCAGCTCGGGGAAAATAAAACACTGGTTCACCCCGAGCCTGTGATCATCAAAGGCAAGCGCAAGATCGAAATCGATTACGATGGTAAAATTGCCAAGGACGATGTCTTTGCCGATGTGGTTTTCCAATACAACGATAGCTATCAGGACAATATTCTCTGCTTTGCTAACTCCATTCCTAATGCTGATGGAGGAACCCACCTCACCGGCTTCCGTGGAGCACTGACAAGATCGATCAACCAATACGCGAAAGCGAACAAGATTCTTAAGGACAAAGACCCAGCGCTCTCAGGTGACGACGTCCGCGAGGGTATCATCTGTGTGCTCAGTATTAAGATGCCTAACCCGCGCTTCAGCTCGCAGACAAAGGACAAGCTAGTCAACGCCGAGATTGAGGGTGTGGTCAGCTCCATCGTTTACGAGGGACTGCAGGACTACTTTGAGGAAAACCCTAACCTCGCCAAAACGATCATCGATAAGGCGGTCAATGCCGCCCGAGCTCGCGAAGCTGCCCGTAAAGCACGTGAGACAGTGCGTAAGTCCGTGCTCTCCGGAGGTGGACTACCAGGCAAGCTAGCAGACTGCTCAGAGCGTGACCCAGCTAAATCTGAAATCTATATTGTGGAGGGCGACTCCGCAGGCGGCTCGGCCAAATCAGGCCGCAACCGCATCAACCAGGCGATCCTGCCGCTACGAGGCAAGGTCATCAACGTTGAGAAGGCCCGCCTTCACCGCGCCCTGCAGAACAAGGAAATTCAAGCGATGATCACTGCCATTGGCGCAGGCATTGGTGATGGCGATCAGGAAGGTGCCTTCAATCTGGAAAAAGTCCGCTACCACAAGGTTGTCATCATGACCGATGCTGATGTTGACGGTGCTCATATTCGCACATTGCTGC
>Ga0213868_10006116_pt1 | contig 10684 bp, 9 predicted proteins | sample PICome_9_FD_160087 | JGI IMG/M metagenome (GOLD analysis project Ga0213868, IMG submission 160087) | Coastal seawater microbial communities near Pivers Island, North Carolina, United States - PICO127 | ecosystem: Environmental > Aquatic > Marine > Coastal | place: USA: North Carolina | collected...
TTGAATGAATCACCAACCAACCAACCAACCAACCAACCAACCAACCAACAATCAATAGCATTCCACAAGAGTATCAACATTATAGCTCATCACTCACTTAGCAATGGTCGTAAATGAAAAGAGTGAGATTCCTCCGTCGAAAGGAGAAAGCCAAGATTCAAATGTTCGAAAAGGAAGCAAATTGCGATTGATGAAAAAGAAGAGAAAACGATCCGTTTTACTCGATACGAAACACGAGGTCGTTGACGATCGTGGGAATAAAGAAAAACATAATGATTCCAAGAGACTGATTCCCATTCCATCATTTACTCCTCTAGAAGAAGCAGACGAGAATGTGGATAATACAATGATCGTTCCAACGATGACGCTGAAGGAGCAAGACGTTTCGAACGTGGAGAAGAAAGAACCGACGGCGAAGCCAACCAACACCACTGCAACATTCTCAGTAGAATTGTCATCCACATCATTCCATTCTTCGGAGTTCAAAAAAGAATCTAGAACGAAACGACTTGCCAATCAGGAAAAGGAACGTAATCTACTACATGATGATTTATTACATCAATCCAAACATGTTCTGTCATCCAAAATCCCATCTGTAAGCTCGACTACACATCATCACAAGTCACGATCCAAGACTACGTCTAAATCTTATAAATTATGTACATTGTGTTCCACATGCTCATGTTCTCAAGGATCAGCACTGACGTCCCTTGAACAAAATGCACTCGACGAACAGTCCAAGTCCAAATACATGCCACTTGGTCTAGCCAGAACAGATGCCGAAATTGAACGTGCTCTTATTGGTCGATTAGCTCGTCTTGAAAAGTCTGCTAGTTGGTTTGATTCCTTATGTACCAAAGTTAGTAAGGAACTGAAACGTCATAGAAGAAATATCATGGGACGACGACGTAACACTATCCACAAGGATCACATGGACAAGACAAATGTTTTCCTCCAAGATGCTGATGACATTGATCATGATATGGATACTATTATGGGTGCTCCATCCTTATCTAAGAATTTGGTAGGTAGAGCCATGAACAAAGCATTTACCTTTAGGAAAAAACATCAACCGACACTGACACAAATGTTGGACGGAGATGATTCATCCAACAAGGAAGAAGAAGATGATACTAATGATGATGTTGATAATGATGATTATGATAGACATGCAGAGAATGAAACGATTCATCATACATCTTTGATGGACGTTGAATGTCAAGATTTAAAAAATGCATCCATTATGAAGAAGAATGATAACAAAGTCATACCCAAAGAACTATTGAAAGATGATTCCATGCATCATGATCAAGTTGAAGACGTACTTGTAGAAGAAGAGACGGAAAATGGCGATGATCTTCATTGGAATCTAGCAAGCTACCGTGGAAAGGCGAAAAACCTTTGGACCGCTTCAAAGCTTTCCAAGGAAAAATTCCTTCCATATCACCTATACGATGTGGATATTCCAGATATGAATGAATTCGACACCAAAATCTCTATTTGCGATGATAATCACAATGAGGACGGTTTATTAGAACTATTAAATGCATTTGAAACAGCAAGTAGCCACTGCGATGACGGTAATTGCAACAAGTCAGAAAAGGAAGGCAATGGTTTTTTTCACGTTGCAAATGATATGTTGCAAAGAAACAGGTCTTCATCACTCCAAAACCAACAAGTCAATATGTCACAACTTAGTCCTCTTGCAAAATCTATTCATAAAACCTTGGTATCGAACATTGAATCTGATCCTTTAAAATTATCTGTGCTTGAAGAAGTCTTCCCATCATGGAAAGAAAATCAGAGATTTGTCCTATGTCAAAGTTCTGAAGATTTAAAATTTGCTTTACAAAATGTACAGAGTCAACGCACTCGCATTGAAAAGACGATTGAATTACTTACCAAGCGAAATACTGCGCTCCAATTATTTGAAGACACAATAAATAGAGCAATTGAGAGACATGGTAATTATGATTCACAGTCAATTCTAGAACGTGATACCTTTCCTTCATAGCGTATTCATAATGCTGGTTTGAAGAATCATTATTTCTTATTACATATACCTACCGTGTTCCTATGCGAGAGTGGATGGATTGCATCCTTTTCCATATTCAAAATGCTTTATTGCATGATTATCAAAGATTTCTCTTGTCGAAGGATGTATACCTTCATGTTCCTTTTCCTTTAGCACTTACAATCTTTGTAGATTTCCCACCCTTTACACTCTTCACACTGTATGCACTCTTGGCACTCTTTGTGCTCTTTACACTCTTCACACTGTATGCACTCTTGGCACTCTTTACACTCTTCACACTCTTTGCGCTCTTCTTACTGTCGGCATTCTTCATGCTTTTAGCACTTTTATAAATCTTCTTTTCGCTTTTCGTACATCCATTTTTGCTCGAGCCTTTTCCTTTACAGGATTTAATAGTTGGTGCTTCGGTTGGGACCAGAGATGGGGCCTGAGAAGAAGTGCATGTTTGATCTAAAGGTCCAAAAGACTTTGTACCATTCTGGTTTTGAAAGATTCGATTGAAAATGTTGGTGAGAAATAATCAATCAACACAAATAAAAGGCTCATATGTAAAACTTACAAAAGTAAGCCAAGCAATTCTATCTCCATGACTAAACACGATTTGATCACATTGGCCTGTGTATGGAATGAAGACGTCCATCCTTCTTACAAAAACGTTAGAAAATTGTTTTTGAAATATATTAAACTCAACCTGTAGACCAGAAGAGTAATTTACTTTCTCAGGCGAAGCCGTACCTCCAAATGGTCCCTTAAATGATATCTCGAAGGAATCCGCTCCATTAGGAAATATCTCTTTGCTAACTACAAAACTGTTGGCAACATTTCCAACATTTCGAATGGTGGCATTATAAGAATATCCACCACCTGTAGTATTATCTGGGTTCTGAATATACTGTGAACCGGTAACATTACAAAGAACCCCTGTCTTATTAATGGAATCGTTATTGATTCCACTTAAATTCTCTGTTATATTTGTACCACACCCTCTATTAAAGAACACATCAAATACGTAAAATGTGGGGGCACAATCACAATCCAAATATTCCCCAAATGCATGATTACATGTATTCAAGAGTACCAGTAAGTATATGGAAACAACAAGTAAGTTCATGCTGTTTGCTTTTGCTTATTAGAGAAGGGGTGGAAAATTGTGAGAGAGTTTTGTCACAAGTCAGTTCATATTTGGCACAGTTTTCTCCAAAAAATGAAGTAATTTGCTGTGCCATTTATCACGACTGCTTCAGTTTTTTCCAAGTTTTTATCAATTTAGCTCAAGCCCCGCAATTACATACCAATGTCACTATTTGTGTGTGTGTGACATAAAGTCAAGAAGCATGCCAAGAAGTTTCACGACAACAGCCAACATACATCAACATAGACAATCACTATTCCACCTGCATGGATCTATTGATAAGTTGAAGCTCATTCTTTTAGTAATTAGCGTCTTTGTGGGCACCTTTTTTATATACGACATAAATCATCAAAATGGACACCAGAAGAAATCTTTGTGTCATACTCCACTCCAGAAACCAAACCTTGAAACATTGTCATCATCTCGTCTTTTGAGATATCATGCTGTTCGTGGTGCTATTATTCATGCTTGGAGTGGGTACAAGAATGTGTGTCTTGAACCAAAGAAGCAAACACTCCTACGACATTTCTTAGGTATTTTGCCATCAGATGATCTAGCGCCCTTGTCCATGTCTGGGATAGATTGGCTTCACAGTGCAGCCACACTGTATGATTCATTAGATACTCTCTATATTGCTCAATTAGAAGACGAATTTGATTATGCCAAACGCTATATTTTAAGCCTTCCTATGCCAACTTACGCAACGAAAACATTTGAATATTCGATACGTGTGATTGGTGGACTGCTCGGAGCTCATTCTATATCTGGTGATACAGATTTCTTAGTTTTAGCCAAAAGACACACTGATTCTATATTGGAAGGAGCATTTAAATCGTCACCGAATGCATTGCCTCGCATGTACGACATTGTTGCGCCGTCTCGTCATTTATCATTTTATTCATTAAGATTGTGGAATTTAAGTGGATACTACTTGCATAGATTTTGGGGGAAAGTGTGGCGTTTTGTTCGTGATCATATGAAGGAGCATGCAACTAATTCATTAGCAGGTGTGGGGTAAGCAGATACTTTGAAAATCTCAATTTCATCTATCATTTCTCATACGTTGATTTCATTATGAATTTTTGTGTAATGTGATATATCTACACCATAGGAGCTTTAGTCTCGAATTTGTGTACTTATCTCATAAAACAGGTAATGATGACTACATTCGTGCTGCAGAAGATATATTCCGCCATGTTACAGACAAGGACACACGCACTAGTCATGATAGAAGTAGTAATCTCGTTCCATCGTCTTGGAACGTTCTCAGTGGAAAATCCATCAGTAGATGGACCTCTCTTGGTAGCGGTTCTGATAGTTTTTACGAATATCTTATTAAAATACCGATATTGCTCCGAACAAGTATGAATGAGGACAAATTTGGATATCAGCAATTATTTCATCAAGTTATTCATGAATCGTTCTTGTCAAAATCAAGTCACCATATACTTAGAAGTTATGGTGATCAAAATAATGGACATGATCATTTTTTCCCTGTCGATAACATGGATATGTATCAACATCTCTTATGTTATCTACCTGGTACAATTCTTCTCGCTGGTAATCACACGAAAGAGTACTATTCCAAGTACTTGAATTTGGCCGAAAAACTGATGGATGGATGTCATGCCACCTACTATTTATCCAACACAGGTTTAGGAGCTGAAAAAATCCAAATAAAATCGAACAACTTACTTCTTTTGGACAAAGGGTACTACTTACGACCTGAATTCGTCGAGTCGATCTTCATTCTTTATCGCACTACCAAAGATGAAAGATATCAAGACATGGCATGGGATGTATTCACGAGTATAGAGGAACACTGCAAGATGGATATCGGCTACTCCGGTCTTTTAGATGTGGACAATGAAAACCAGAGAAAAGACGAGCAGCCATCATTTTTTATTGGAGAAACCCTGAAATATCTTCTCTTAACTTTTGCACCAGATGACTATCTGGACTTGGACGATTACGTCTTTACGACTGAGGCTCATCCCTTGCGAAAAGTAGGAAAGGATCTAAGTGACCAACATTGTAAAATGATTGATCATAAGATCCTTCAACCTATTTCAATGTTTTTCTCAATGATAGGAAATGCGTTCACTGTATCAATTTTGATACTATGTTGGAGAAGCAGGAGATTTGCTCTGTATCAACACAAGAAGGTTCACTAAGTCTGTTTACATATATTTAGCATCAGAATTTTCCATATACATCAGAGTAGAAGCGACATGATTCCTATCGCAGTCCACATGACACCTATTGTCAGCTTCAATCCAATAATAGCAGTAGCCGATGTTGTTTCTCCTGTTGTACCAGAATCAAACTTGATAATAGGATCATATTTGAAAGAAGTACCATGATTTTCAAACTTGAAAGTGAATAGCGTTTTTCCAGACTTTTCAGTCACAAGAGGGTAACCATCAGCCATTTTTTGAAAAGATGTTTCAACACCAAACATTTCATAATCAGACCTGAGCTCTAGGGTAGTATCTCCACCTAGATCATATGTTGCATTGGTGCCTACCTCGACAGGTTGAGCATTATTTCCTTTGATCTCAATATCAAGCTCAAGAGAAACAGCATCTGGATGCCAATTCCAATTGTGAAAGAAAATATTCCATTTGAAATTTCCCGGAGAAACAGTCCAGTTTCCTTTCGCATCTCCTGCAATGCCCTCTTCATTTACAAGAAACGATGTGACCTGTAGATTTGAACCAGTATCGAGAGTACAATCGAAATCAATCTTTATTCCTTTCGCGGTTTCTTCAACAGTTTCATTCAAAGTTGCGTTGAATACAAACAGGGCCGTGTCTTCTTCCTCCGCACTAAAGGTGAAATCTTGATTCGCAAACGTTTCAATGGAATACTTTGGGTTTTGTGTTTTTCCGACAACATTTCCATCAGCATCTAGTTCTCTCAAGGCATCCATGGTAACTTGAACAATCGAATTGCCGTTGGCGACGTTCATTTTACCTGATTTTCCTAGAATGTTAACTACTAGCCCGGCCGCTTGAATGGTTTTGTTCTCAAGACGACGGCGATGGACCATTTTGGATTTTTCTGCTGTAATTCCAGATAATTTTGGAAAAATAGATAAAAGTAAGAGAGCAATAACACTTTTCATGTTACTTATATTCGTGTGTTTGATGGATTACAAAAAGATTGGTGCGTGAAAAGTGAGAACGTGAGAAAATGAGAGAGAGAGAAAAAAAAGTCATAATCTGCGATCTGCGAGACATTTCGAGGAGGTTTAGCACAAGCCCCATGATCAGCGATGAATTAACCCCATCTTTCCAGTCTTCTTTCAGCTACATAAAATAGAAATCCATCGCCTCCAAAGTTACTAACTGCTCATACCGAAAGAAATCATATAAACATGCATCACATCATCGATTCATCTGATTCCAACGACAAAGAACAAACTCGTAACGCTAGTTCGTTCTGCGCCCACCGCCCAGCACCTTTTTTGAATGTTGCTGCTCTTCAAGGATACAATTACGTCCCTTCACCTCATTTTGCTCACATGTCACCATTAAACCACCATATTCTTTCGCCTACTTCTATGAAGGGTCATAGTCCTAAAGCTCAAACTCCTACTGCCTCGCTTCATGATCTACTCAAATCCTTTGACTTTGATGGTTTGAGACGATCCAACCCTTTCATTTACAAACTCATTCAGAAACAACAGAAGAAGCTAAAAGAACAGAAACAGATCATAGAAGAACTAAGATTTCAACTTCAATCATACAAAGATGGTGAAGGCGCAAGCTCGAAGTACAATATCTCTGTTTCAACGGATACCACAATGGCAGAGAAGAGGAAAGGTAATTTTGATAATTCGTATCATACGAAGGATGCGCGTCCTGTCATTATCAAAGAAACAGTAGAAGATGATATAAAAGCAGACTCCGATTCAAATGAAAATAATGATTCACCATGTAAAAGAATGAAATCAGAGACAAGATTGATGGCTGCAAGGTCGCCATATTCCATCAGTTCAGCGTCAGAAGCCTAAAAAATTCTACTGTAGCTATAGCGCTAGATATATAAAGTACGAGTACACCATAGCTATTTTTAGTAGATACAACAAAAAAATCAATATGAAATGAGAGTTTTATACTGACATAATACTATCTTGTTTCTGTTGAACGACGTCATTTAAAATCTTGGTACACTCCTCTGTAACAGCATCAATCTCCTTTCCAGTCCTAAATGCATCATCTTCACTAATCCCTTCGACTTTTCCATCTTTGACTTTTTTAACCATATCTAGTGCTGCGCGCCTAATCCTACGGATTCGTTGCTTAGTATTTTCTGCCACTTTGCCCAACTGCTTGACAGTTGCCTTTCTCGTTTCAGCAGATACGCGTGGTATAGGGACAATCACAGCGCCTTCCTCGATTCTAGGATTAAAGTTCATCCCCTGCATATCTCGAATGGCATCTCTCACAGATGGAGCATTATCTGGATCAAAGCAAGATATCGTTGCAAGAGTGGGAGAAGTGATAACTACCTGCGCAACTGAATTTAAAGGAGCAAATGCACCATATGCCTTCACTTGCACAGAGTCAAACAACTCTGGAGAGGGTTCTGAACCACGTATGGATTTGAATGATTCTTCTGTAGCAATGACCACCTTCATCATGCGCGCTTTCACATCGGATGCCAATGGCAGTGAAATACTTGCTTCATCATCGCTTCCTCCACCATGATCAAAGACAGTTTCGTTTTCATCTTCAGCTACAGTGATTTCTTCCAGGGATGATGACGATTCAGGGTCTGACGAGTGACGGCTTTGTTGTTGACTGTTTTCTTTCGCCTTTCGATGCGCCAGTTCGTCTAAATTTTGCAAATGTTTGCCCATTTTCCCAGCTTTTCGTCCAAAGAATCTGCTTTGCATGACTGATAAATTGCGCCTACACTTCATATCACTAATAAACGCATGAGTCATTGCAGTGGAGAACCTACTTTTGTAGGATAGCAGTATTGTCTCCTCGTTGATACCTCCCCCCATCCTAAGAACTCTGGTGGTGTTGACCGACGATGACAGCCATCTCGACGAGCGAATGAGAATCTGCATAGTTCTTAACTTGTTTCTGAACGCTTTTTTATGGAATACGAAAGAAATTTTTGTATATATAAAATACCACACAGTGACATAGTTCATATCACAATACCTTTCTTATTCTGATGTGTCAAGATTTTGCGCCAAGAGTCAAAATGAATGGTCCCTCTACCCTCATCTTTCTAAATAATAATCAGAAATCAGAACCCCAAACCCTTCGCATTTCTTGATATTCATTTCTTTGATAAAATACATAATTTTTCCACCAACAGCGCAACGTTCAGAAATGTCCACCGTTAAACTTTTAAGAGATTATCCCACCTTTGGAAGGGTTTCAACTTGGAACGAGTGGCAAGATGCAACAGTGAAATCGATCCCTGACTATATACTTCCATGGTTCATTAGTAACATGGTTGGTTTTGCGATACTTTGGATTGCTATTCCTTATCCTATACTTGGTCGCAAAATTTGGGGATTCTTATTGGTAGTTGCTTCAGCAGTCAATACATATCAAATGTTGACCAATCAATATGGATATCTTGAATTTGGTGTAGTAAGTATCATTCAAGACATTCAAAAACTTACATATATATATATGTGTGTGTGCATGAAAATGATCTCATTTCATTCATTTCCATTATCGCATGTACAGCTGGCCACACCCCTATTGCAAGGTTTCATATACTCTACATTCTTTTCCTCTCCTGCACACTTCGTTCTACCGATTGCACTATGTCAGTTTCTTATTGGACTTGTATTGATGTACAGTCAGACAATGTGGTTACTAAAGGCAAGTCTCACAGGGGCAATAATTTTCTTTTTCGGAATATCATTCCTTGGAATGGGAAGTGCCTTTCCTTCCAGTCTTGTGTATGCATCGACGATGATGATTTGCTGGCCAAAGCGAATAAAGTACAAATATGCTTGATTCAGTTAGAATTGAATTATTCCAATGTCTGTTTCAATTTGATAAAAAAGAATAACTTTTTAAAAAACATGAAGTTACTGCTGTACTATAAATATGAATTTCATAAACTGTTCTGAACCTTGATCCTTGCTTGTAAAGCATGTTTTCTCCACCATAACCCAAGTCGAACAGTATCATATATATATATATAGTTATAACCGTGTTTTCAAACATCTACCACACACGCACACACACACAAGAACCATATGACGCACTATCAAATAGTTCCGAAATATCAATCTTGTTGTTTCATATCCGCTGGTTCAATGGTTTCATACTCTAATTGAGTAGAAATGACAGATGGCGTCGAATGATAAGACTCGGCATATACATCGCAGTCTACAAGTTGATTCGAAAGCATGTCGGTCGTTGTCGACGGAACACATGGATCCTTTGAGCCAACAAACTGTGAAAACGAGAGAGAAATTCTAGGTTTCCAAGGAGGTACTTCTGTTTGTTTCTTATTGATAGGTCTTCTGTAGTATTCATAAAGCTTGAGCGTAGTTGAGCCAACTGTGTGTGATTGCGGGTCGGTATCTTCTGAATGAGATAACTGCGATTGCACACATGTATAAAGATGATGATGAGATTCTACATTATCCAAATCATGATTCAGTTGATTTAAATGGGGGTTTGCTTCTGATGAGGAAAGGACTGATGAGGTAGAAAGGCAAGAACCATACTTAGATTGCTGCACTTCTACTCCTGATGAGGATGGTTCACCCTCAATCATCGAGGAGTAACATGATCGATACATGGATTCGTTCTCGAATGGTTTAGACAATACTAAGGGTTGAATTGTAGAACCAGATGTTACACTGTCCTGTGAGGAATTTTTCCTGTGTAAATCAGAAAGCTTGGCTTGTGAGGGAGTGTTATCCGAGCGCTGGGAAGCCAAAGTCGAGTCCAAAGTGTGATGATTGTCATGAAATACTTCCATAGACATTGGTGCTGTTGTTATTGGAACATGATCAGAGGTACTATTCTCATCAGCAGTTGTTACGAACTCAGGAAAGGTTGATGATCTTACGTCAACGACAGACTTGAAATCGAAGATATCACGAAGATCTTCAATAGAACTATGAAAAATGATTTCTTCGGGTTTTGCGTGAAAAGACGACACGGAAATTGTATCAAGATTGAAAGCATACTCGTCATTTTCTTCCATGCGGTACGAATCATCATATTCCGGAAATGAAATCTTTGCACTTTCTTCTGGCAACGAACATAATGGGAGACTGGAGGATTTATTTGCATCAAATGATGGTTCGGCAGTCTCTTTTTCCTTGCTTCTACTACTACTACTACTACTACTACTAGTAGTAGTAGTATTACTAGAGCTAAAGCAGCTATTCGAAGTAGACAGTTTTGGACGAACAGTACCTTTTTGTCGATATGTGGCAGATGCATCACGATAGACTTGCGCGGTCTTCAATCGAGCAGTCGCAAGGTCCACTTCGTACCACTTACTATCGGCTGGGT
>Ga0213868_10006121_pt1 | contig 10681 bp, 6 predicted proteins | sample PICome_9_FD_160087 | JGI IMG/M metagenome (GOLD analysis project Ga0213868, IMG submission 160087) | Coastal seawater microbial communities near Pivers Island, North Carolina, United States - PICO127 | ecosystem: Environmental > Aquatic > Marine > Coastal | place: USA: North Carolina | collected...
GTTGCCGGACACCCAAAATTCCATCTCGGAAGCACGATGACTTTCAGAAAGATCCTATTCCTAATCGGCACGGTATTGGCCCTGTCGTCACCTTCAGTTTTCAGCGATGAGAAGTCGAACGATCAGGAAAATTTTGGGCTGAAAGTCGCGGTCTATGTTTCAAGTAGTCCGGCGACAAAATTTCAGAGAGCCACTCATCTTGCCTTCGGGGCAAAAGATCTGGAGATCGTGAGCGACTGCTTCGGCAGTCGGTTGATGTATCGTGAAAGTTCCAAGAAGCCCTTCAAGGTTTCGCCGCTCGCGCTTAAAAAACATCACTCGCTTGTCTATCATCCGGCAGACCAGCTCTATTACCTGAACGATACCGATCACCATCGCATCATCGCCTTCAAGAGTCCCGCAAGTAATAAGATCAGCGCCCAGACTAAAAAGATTGCCGGCCTTGCCTTGGATCGCCCCCACGATGTCGTCCTCGATCCTGAGACGGGTTGGATTTATACCATCAATCCCAATTCAGGGCATGTCTTTCGCTTCAAAGCGATCGGGAAAGATGAGTCCGTGCTCAAGGTTCCCGTTCAGGGATATTCCCGAGCCCTGACCTTTGTGAATGGAAAGCTCTATGTCATTAATTCGGCAAAGGGGCGTGTTGTGGAAGTCGTGGATTGGGAGAAAAAAGAGTTCAAGATCTACGACAGTTTTGATCCCACGAAGCGCACCGGGCCCGCAGGCTCGTGGAAGAAGACAGGGCTGGTGCTCAACGATCTCGATTTCTTCGACGGCTACTTTTACGCGACGAGTTATTTTACGAAGTCCTATGCCCGAGGAACCGATCCGGATGAGCATAAGTTCATTCGCTTCAAAAAGCTGGAAGACCTTGTTTCCGGGGATTGGACTGACCTCAGTCATCTTGTCCCCAAGGGCATGACGCCCTACTATCTCACGACTAAAGACAAGAAACTCTACCTCGCGATCTTCAACCATGAGTCACCCGGAAGCGGCGATTCGATTCTCCAGTTCAGCCTGCCAGGCGACTCGATCGATAAATAATAACCCCCTTTCTCCCCCATGAACTCCACCCAATTCCGCTCTTCACGGCCTTTCCGCCAGAAGCAAATTCCTAGCAGTCACACCTAAATTCCGACGAAGAAAGAGGTCTGTTTATTCGTTTTCTAGCTGGGGCTCCAAGATTCATAACTCAGCAAAATGACAATCTGGATGCAGATATTCTTGGGACACACGGAGGATCTCTCTGGGATCAAGATCCGCCCCGATAAAGATCCCAGAGCAGGACACTTTCTTTGAGACGCGAACGGGGATCGGGCTGGGGGACACGATTTCGCCAACGCGCTCATACAGGTATCGAGAGTCTTCGTCGCTTGGGTGCTCTACTAAAGCCTTGGCTCGCATAACGGAAACCGGGAGCTTTTCGAGCCATACTGGGACATTTGAAGCTTCGACTGGCTTTGGAAAAACAATATTACAGCCAGTAAATTCGTGCGCAATTTTGTGGCGTTCGTTAAGATTTTGGCTCGGTGGTGGACTGAGCTTAAAGTTGGGTGAAGATGGGGGGGATTGATTCAAATCCTTCTTCACAAAGGTATGGCGCCGGTTTTTGTAGATCGCTCGACTTAAGGCATCTGCTAGCGAGGACGGCGTAGTGCGCGTTGCCTGGGGATTGATAGCTAGTATTCTCTTTTCCAACTCACGTTCTTCATCTCCTGTCAGCTCGGAACTCCAGGAAATAGTGTAATGACTGGCTGTCTCCAGTTGAAGCTTTTCGAGATCTTCAAAGCTACCCCGTTTCCCAAAGTGACGAGCATCGATGACACAAACCTGCCAGCGTGGGCGCAGACAAAACTTAGATTCCAGTAGTGTGAAAGATTCTAAAAGCGGTATAGGGTCGGCGGTTCCGTTTAGTTCGATTAAAAGAAGGTCGTGCTTGCTTCTTGAAGCCTTGAGAACCATGTCTACCAGCTCGTCAAAACCTTCGCAGCAGACGCATGAGCCCGTTAGTGCTGAAACATTTGCTGCATAGTCTTTCAAAGTTTCACGGTCGATTGTGGCATTTTCACGATCATTTAAAAGCACATCAGCGAGGTGCTTTCGCTTCGCAAGACCATCTAGAACCGAACGGAGCAAGGTGGTTTTACCTGCTCCTAAAAAACCGGTAAGCAGAAGTAGTGGGCGAACTGCCACAACGGGCGGGAGTGAGCCTATTTGAGTTGAAGAATCCACAGCAAAAACTTAATGCAAGTTAGTTGCGTTTATAGCGAGATGCAAGCCCTAACAATCCTGAAGGACAGTCCAATTTATCGGAATGTAAAGGAGACGATTTGTCCTGCCTTCTGCCTGAAAGGCATCCGAGAAAATGATGGAATTCTAGGGCTAGGGTTAAGGTTAGGAATAAGCAAACGACCTCAGCCCCTAAATTCATGGGTTCGGATGTCCTACCTTGACTCGTGAAAATTGAGTAGCCGATTCAGAAAGGGGAACGAGTGAACGAACGGTCACTTTGAATATGCCATCACCTTGATCAGCGCTTGAGTGTTCAATAAAGTGAAGGTGACCATTTTCCCATTCCGGAAGATCGACACCCCTTTGCGGCGTGTAGGTCAAGTCGATTGAGGGGATCCGTTTACTGAAAGTAATTGATGGATAAAATATCCCGTTTTCCTCAGCGGTCGCATAAGTAATTAATGAGCTTCTTGGAAGGATAACCCCCTTTCTCCCCCATCCGATCCGGTCCAAAGGCGGCTTCAAAGCCCTCCCGCCAAAAGAAATTTCCTAGCAGCTTAGACGTGACTGTCGAGTTACCAGTTCCTCAAATACACCCATGCCTTCTTCCATGAATTTTTGTAATTGTTCCGCATCCGGAGCGACACGTGTATAACGATGATAATACAGAATTGTCCCCTCCCGAGCCTCGCAACAAATATTATCCTGAACAGCAAAGAAATCTAATAGGATCGTATCCATGTAGATTCGAACTTCTTCTTCGGACTCCCCTTTGAGAACGTATTTTTCGGAGAAGCTTGGGTGCTCTACGAAATCGATATCTTGCCCGCCAAAAACGGATCCCACTTTGGACCAAAATCCTTCCGGTCGCAAATTGAAAACAGGATGAACCAGACCCGTTGACTCCACCGACATTGCCGTTTGCCGAAGGACTCTGCGGCTCTTTCCATGGCCGGTTACATAGCGATAATCAAATATTGCTATGTCGGCGGAAGGACAGTCAACGGAGATCACGTTTTCTATTTTTTTACCGCGGCCGATGTTCATTAACGGAAAAGCGACCAAACGTTCTAGGCGTTCAGGGTCCATCGCGGCTTGAAACGGATAACCCAACTCCTGGGAAATCGTCGCCAATTTTTCCGTGCGAGCTTTTTCCCGCCTTCTGGAAATGAAGAAAATGGCGCCGAAAATTGCAATAATCACGGCCGGAAAAATAAGCTCTAGCATTTGAACAATAATCGTCCCTTTATTAACTAGCATACTGAAAAAATAAATGAAAGGAGCCTTTCGCTATTTTTTCCTGCCGAGTAAGTTAGCTAGCCGATTTTTGTTGTCTGCTAGAAACTTGCTTTTGGCAGGAGGGCTTTGAAGGCTTATTTGGATGAACTTGAAAGTTTTCTTATAGTTCTGGGCTATATATTCTGTTGGGCCATTTTTTAAGCATCTCCATCCATTCGTGAAACCGCTACTCCAAATCTTCTTTTGCGTAATGCTGGCTCTCAGCGGAAACGCTCTCGCCAAAAAGAAAAAAGATGTTGAGCCCTCCAATCATTGGTCGTTCCAGCCAGTGGCCGCTAAACATCGACATGGAAGAGTGGACGCCTTTCTGAATGAAGCCATGGCGAACAAGAATTTAAGACCACTCGGTCGCGCTGAGCGAAGGACGCTCATTCGCCGAGCCTATCTCGTGATGTTAGGACTTCCACCATCCCCGGAGGAAGTAGCGCAATTTCTTGATGATGATTCCCCCCAAGCATGGGACAGACTTGTCGACCGTATCTTGGCCAGTCCGCACTACGGCGAGCGAATGGCGCGGCACTGGCTTGACCTCACCCGCTTTGCCGAAAGTAATGGCTTTGAAACCAATCGGGAGCGTCCAAGCGCGTGGCATTTTCGAGACTATGTGATCGAGTCCTTCAATGATGACAAACCCTACGACCAGTTCGTCAAAGAACATCTTGCGGGAGATGCCATGGGGGCTGACATCGGAACCGGGTTTCTAGTGGCGGGACCCTACGATATTGTCAAAAGTCCGGATCCTAATCTGACCTTAATGCAACGGCAGGATGAGTTAGCCGATATGATCAACACCACCGGAACAGCCTTCTTGGGGATGACGATCGGTTGCGCACGGTGCCACGATCACAAGTTTGATCCCATTACCCAGCGTGACTATTACTCGATGCAGGCGATCTTTGCTGGCGTAAAATTTGGTGAGAGAGAGATGAAGAAAGAAGTCACGCCTAACGACACTAAGAAGGTGGCCGCTTTACGTGAATCGTTGACTGTCGCAGAACGCGAGCTTGAAAAACTACGGTCAATGGCAGCAACAAACGAAAAAGGCCTTTCCGTGTTACGCCCAGCCGTTAACGCTCGACTGAATACAGAGACTTTTGAGGCAACGTCCGCAAAATTTGTTCGCTTCACCATCAACAAAACCAACGGGGCCGAGCCCTGTCTCGATGAACTGGCCGTCTTTAATACAAGTGGCGAGAATGTTGCGCTCGCGAAAGCCGGGGCGATCGCAACTTCGTCGGGCAACCTCCCGGGCTATGCCATTCACCAACTGGCTCATCTCAATGATGGGAAAACCGGTAATCAGTGGAGCTGGATTTCCAATCAAGTTGGCAGAGGTTGGGTAGAGATCGAGTTTGCAAAAGCGTCTTTGGTCGAACGCATCGAATGGTCGAGGGACCAAACCGGCCGTATCAACGACCGCCTCACAATTGACTACAAGATCGAGTTATCGATCGATGGGAAAAGTTGGTCTCTCGCAGCCAGCTCGAATGATCGCGAACCATTCGGAGGCAAAGCCGACCCGAATGCTTTTTTGGCGAAACTTCCTGCACCTGAAGCGAAGCGAGCCAGCGACTTAATCGCCGAGATTGATCTTAACCGGTCGTGGATCGCCGCGATGCAAAACGGCGTAAAAGCGTGGGTCGCAAATTTTTCCAAACCTGGCGTAACCCATCGCCTTCATAGAGGTGAACCGATGGCAAAAAGGGAAGAAGTCCCACCAGATGCCCTGGAGGTAATCGGGTCTCTTGACCTAGCCATGGACGCGCCCGAGCAAATCCGCCGTCTAGCCTTAGCAGAATGGATCGCCAGCGAAAAAAATCCCCTGACCGCTAGGGTAGCCGTCAATCGTCTTTGGCAGTTCGTCTTTGGAACCGGCATTGTCGACACACCTAGTGATCTTGGGACGAATGGCACCCTTCCAACCCATCCGGAACTCTTGGACTGGCTGGCTGATGACTTCGTGAAACACGGCTGGTCGATGAAGCACACCTTACGCCTTCTGCTCAACTCGAATGCTTTCCAACGATCCAGTCAGCCCAATTCAGCGGCAGCTCGTATCGATGCCAGCAGCCGATTTTTTTGGCGGTTCCCACCGCGGCGCCTTGAAGCCGAAGCAATCCGCGATGGGATGCTCTCAGTGGCCGGAACTCTAGATCGGAAGATGGGAGGCCAAGGATTCCACCTCTTCGATGTCGACCGCGAGAACGTCGTTCACTATCACGCGAAAGATGAAACCGGCCCCGCCGAGTGGCGCCGCATGATCTATCTCTTTAAAATCAGACAAGAGCAAGATGCGGTCTTCGGTTCCTTCGACTGCCCCGATGGCAACCAAGTGATTCCGACCCGCAGCCGCTCAACCACTCCGCTGCAAGCTCTCAACCTTTTCAACAGCCGCTTTACGATGCAGCAGGCCCAAAAACTTGCCGAGCGACTCGGAGCCCATGGAGACCGCGTGCCACAGACCTACGAGCTCCTTTACAACCGCCCTGCCACTGCGGATGAAATAAGGGACGCAGAGAAGTTCATCGAAGATCACAATTTTTTGGCGTTTTGTCGTGCCATGTTAAACACCAGCGAATTTCTCTTCATTTTCTAAATGATCGACACTCGTCATCTTCTCAACCGTCGTAATTTCCTTTCCCACTCCGTGAATGGATTAGGCGGAGTTGCTTTGGCATCAATCCTGAATCAGGAAGGGCTTCTTGGAGCTGAAAAACTACGAGAGAGCGCCGCCGGTAAAATGCCCATTCGACCTTCGATCGATACGACCAATCCACACGCCCCCCGGCTTCCTCATACTGTGCCGCGGGCCAAGCAAGTGTTGATGATTTTTTGTTCCGGAGCGATCAGCCAGGTCGACACCTGGGATTACAAACCTGAGCTTATCAAACGCCACGGGCAACCCATGCCAGGTGGCGACAAACTCATCACCTTTCAGGGAGAACAAGGGAACTTGATGAAAAGTCCGTGGGAATTTAAGCCGCGGGGGCAGAGCGGTAAGATGGTCACGGACCTTCTTCCGAGGCTCGGTGATCTCGCTGATGAGATGTGTTTTCTCCACGGTATGACTGGGAAAACCAATACCCACGGACCTGGCGAAAATTTCATGTGCACCGGCTTCACTCTGGATGGTTTCCCCAGTGCCGGAGCTTGGACCACTTATGCTCTCGGCAGTGAAGCTGAGGACCTTCCCGCTTACGTCGCGATTCCCGATGTCCGTGGCACTCCCCAGTCGAGCGTAAATTGCTGGGGCCCCGGTTTCCTGCCTGCAGCCTTTCAGGGAACCAGCTTTAATGCCGCCAAGGCCGTGCGAAATCTCGCCACTCCCAATGGGCTCACGGGCATCACCGACGCAGCCACCCGAGCCTTTCTTCAACGCCAAAACCATCGCCACCTTCAGAACCATGTCGGCGACTCACAGCTCGAAGCCCGCATCGCGAGTTACGAATTAGCAGCCCGGATGCAACTGAGTATTCCCGAAGTGACAGAGTTAAGCAGCGAGCCGGATTACATTCTGAAAGAGTATGGCGCAGACGAATCAGGAAACAAAATATTGGACCTCCGCGCCGCCTACGGACGCAACTGTATTCTTGCACGCCGCCTCATCGAAAAGGGAGTAAGATTTGTCCAACTTTTCAATGGGGCCTATCAAACCGGCGGAGAGGGTGTCAGCAACTGGGACGGCCACAAGAAAATCAAAGAGCAATACGACATCCACGGGCCCGTTCTCGATCAACCCACCGCGGCCCTTCTAAAAGACCTTAAGGTCCGAGGTTTACTCGACGACACTCTCGTCGTTTTCTGTTCTGAGTTCGGCCGTATGCCTACTTTTCAAAAGGGCGCGAGTGGTCGTGATCATAATCCCGATGGCTTCACCGCCTGGTTGGCCGGAGCCGGAGTAAAAGCTCCTTTCAGCTATGGTGCGACTGATGAATTCAGCCACAAGGCCGTGGAAGGAGTAACCACAGTTTATGATTTTTACGCCACGATCCTCCACATCCTCGGTCTCGATCACGAACGACTGAGCTTTTATCACAACGGAATCGAACGCCGCCTCACGGACGTTCATGGCGCGGTGATCAAAGAAATCCTAACTTCGTCTTAAAAGCGAAGGGTAACCTACCACCCTTTTTTTACTCGCAAGCTTTCTGCCGCTGCCCGCAAAATCTCGTCCTTTGACTTCCGTGCTTGCTCAACATCCTTCCGGGCACCTTTCTCTTCCAGAAAGACCAAACGCCGCAAGCAAGCAGCCTGATAAAACGATTGGCCTGTGTTCTCTCTAATCAACGATCTGCAGGCTGTCGCTTCTAAAGTTTTACTTCCAAACAAAGCAAGGTCACGCGCCAATTGTTCATCCACAAGAGTATGCAAGCTCTCTAAAACTGGAGCATTCTGATCATTTTCGATGGTTCCAATCACCTCCTCAAGTGACTTGCGATTTTCACTGTCTTCCTTGAAATTTTCACGCAAAGCTCTCAATTGCGAAAGATAAGGTTTTGCGCTTCCACCATAAGATTTCAGAGTTTCCCAACGATGAGGGAGACGCATTCCTGAACCCCAATCCTTAAGATCGAAAGAATTGATGGTCAGAGAAATCCCCTCTTCCATTCGGTATCTTGATAAGAGGCTAAGCGCATGCTGGCGAGCATCGTCACTAAACATACGATAGTGCGGCGCAGGCTTTGTGATTGCATCGTAAACCTCCTGCGCCATCGCGGCGAGATCCTCCCGCGTAAAATGAGTAAAAGCATACGCAGCTCCTCCTCGGGTTCGGCCGCTTGGATCTTTGAGAAGTTTTGCGAGAGCGGGATGCAAGAGCTTCCGATCAACACCCTCTAAAGGATTACCTTCCTCAGCTAAACCAGGCAAGAGTCCCTCAAAATAGAGCGGAGCAACACGGCCGGGATTGTATCCAAATCCAAAAGCCATCGCCTGATGAATGGGCCGCATCTCACCTCCTTCTTTACGATCCAAGACCGCTCGTAAAATCTGAGGCATCACTTTAGCCGCCGGCTTGCTGATCCGGGCTAAGGCATAACTTGCTGGAATGGCCACGATCGGCTCGTCGGTGAGCGCTTTTGCGAGAAGTTCAACCGCGGCACCCGCCTTTTCGCCCTGGTATCCCAACGCTGAACAAGCTCCAGCCCGTGCTTCGGCTTTCTCACTCTTCAGTAGTTTGATCAAACGAGGAGTATGATTTCCCTCCTTAGTTCCGAGATGCTTGGCAATCCATTCACGTCCCATTGGAGACCAACAATCCAAGTGAGAAAAAAGTTCTTCGGTATTCATTAAAACAGGATCGGCGAGACGCCATTTCCCGGCCGCGATGGTTTCTGATATCTCCTGTTTGTTGAGTAATGGTTTTTCACCCATCTCTTTTCCGGTGAGAAAGAGCGTCCGGCGTGGCATGCTCGCGATGAGGACCTGCGCCGCCGTAGGATCAAGAAGCCCCTTCCCATAGATTCCTCCAAGCGCTTGATACACAAAACGACCATCCGGCTTTCGCGTCAGGGCATAATACCAATCGATCTCCTTAAGGAAAGCTGTGGCAAGTTTTGGTCCTCCGCAATTTGCCCCAAGAACATCCCAAAAGTAACTGTAGGAATTTCCACTGTGGCCGTACTCCATCGTATTGGAGAGCGAAGCAGTGAGACGCGAAAAGAAGTGCGTCGCTTTTTCATTTCCGAGGAGACGAAAAGCCACCGCCGCAATTCCATTTTTCCCATTTCCTGACATTCCATTACTGCCATTCGCATGGATCTCAAGGCTCGGCCGGTGGAACCCATAACCGATAGAGCCATGCCCCACGAAACATTCAAAAAACTCGGAAGCCCGAGCAATAGCCGCATCGATCTCAGGATCTTCAATGCCACACTTTTTGGAAAGAATGAGAGAAAGGAAACACGGCAACCCGGCCTGATTAAGAGCACCATAGCCACGCAATCGTCCATGAATCTCGCCCCCGTTTGTGACCTTCCAAGCGAAGCCATGTCCCCATGTCCCTGCACTGCTTTGCCCCATGGAAATCTTAACGGCATACTCGCGAATCGCCGGAAGAACATACTCATCACCCGTAGCTAAGAAGTACTCGGTCAGAAGCAAGTTGTGATAACCGTACCCCCAACACACCAACCCGCCGTCGTCTAAACTAATCTTGAGATCGGGCTTCGCGAATTTTGCCTCGTGGAGGTAATCGCGAACGAGAGGATGATATTTTTTCTCTCCCGTTGCCAAAAGTGCCAGAGCCTTATCTCCAAATCTTCCCCAATCTTTTTGGTCCAGTAAACGAGCTACAGCTTGATCTAAGATTCGAACAGATTTTTGGCACTCGTAAGGAGTGGTCTCGGAAAAAGTTCCAAGCACCGGCAGCTTAACTACAACTTTTTCTTCTTTGCCCCGCCTTGGGGTCTCGCCTTCTACTTGACGCCAGCGAATTAAATCGAGCAAACCCCCACCCTCTTCAGATTCTGCTCCAATGATGGCACGCCCTAAAGATCTGCGAGGATCTTCTGAAAAGAGCACACCATTCACCCCAAGAATGAGATCACCTTCTTGCAACACTCCTTCCGCCGGACATCCAGCCTCCACCTTGGTAATCAAGATCTGCCGGGCCTCTCTCGTCATGGAATTCCGGCTCACGTGCATCCAGCCCATTGCTCCGGTTGGTCCCAAGTGAAATTCCCCGATCCGCTCAAAGTCGATCTCTTTTCGTAAGTCTCTTACTGGCCCTGCCAAAGGCCGGGGAATCGCTGAGAGCGCCGGCACAACCATCATGAGCAAACAAAGGAGAAGTTTCATCGGGGTATTTTTACGGCTCTTCCCCGCTGTTCCTGCCAAAAAAGAACACGACTCTCCCAATCATTGCCGACAAGAATTTCTAACTGCTTGAGGTTTAACCCAATTCACAAAAGACTCCTAAGCGATTCCCGGAACATTCATCTTCAGCCTGTATGTTCCTTCACTCAAACTGATGGGTTCACTCTGCCCCACCCTAAAGTAGTAAAACCATTATGAGACACGCCCTGCTTGAATCGATCACCGAAACGGAAGCTGACGGCTACTACTTTGGCCAGTTCAAATCAATGGATCCCATTACTTTGATGGGCACCCTAGATGATCCAATCTGCCTCATTCATCGTATGGAGTT
>Ga0213868_10006126_pt1 | contig 10677 bp, 5 predicted proteins | sample PICome_9_FD_160087 | JGI IMG/M metagenome (GOLD analysis project Ga0213868, IMG submission 160087) | Coastal seawater microbial communities near Pivers Island, North Carolina, United States - PICO127 | ecosystem: Environmental > Aquatic > Marine > Coastal | place: USA: North Carolina | collected...
ATATACTAGTTGATGTTCTGGCAGGACCAACAAATTTTAACCTTCAACTAGAATCACCAGCTAACACAACTGCCGTTGTGGGCATACCAAAAACGAATACAGAAATATTTGAAGTAACTGTTGGAGGTCTTATTGTTTGGGAAGATGGAGCGTTTGTGGATAACGTTCCAGGAATCTCTTTTAATAGCGAGGATGAATTATTTTTGAAATTCAATGTAGTTCCTGGAGTTTGGGAGTTTAATGCAGATATATTTGTTGACTATCCTCCTGAAATTTCCTTTACAACGCCGAGTGATGGTACTATATTCGAAGTGGGAGTTGATGAACTAAATATTGAATTGGATGCTAGCGATGATCAGGGACTTCAAACGGTAGAATTGTATCTTGATGACCAACTCATTGGAACCAGAACAGTAGCCCCTTTTAATTTTTCCCCATCCGATACACCTGCCTTGGTCGACTTAGCTGGCGGCAATTATACGTTAACAGCTACAGCGACAGACACGGATGGTAAAACTGCTGAAACAAGTATTAATATTAGTGTACTTGACCTAGCTGCTATTTTTACAACAAAACTAATGTTTTATTTACCACTAGAAAACAATGGTGATGACCTTAGTGGAAATGACAACCATGCCACTATGGGTTCTGCTGTTACGTATGCTACTGGAAAATATGGGGATGGAGGAGTCTTTAGTTATACAGAAGGGTCGTATTTTACATCAGTCGATAATATCTTCGAATACAGTGGAGATAATGCTTACACAATAGCTTTTTGGTTAAAAGTATCAGATTATACTACTCGTGGAGACATTTTGCAGCCTAATAATGGACGGACTTTATTATATTCTGTAGGTGATTTAAGTTTTAGATGTTCTCATCAGCAACAGTCAATTTCATTTAATGTAGATGATGCTGAAAAATTCAACTGGTTCCATGTCGCTTTGGTTTTGGATCAAAGGGCAGGACAAAGACAACATAAGTTTTACATTGATGGACAACAACAGGGCAGTATTGCAGAAGGTTATGAATTCGAAACAGGTAAGCCGCAAAGTTTTGGTAAACTTATTTTTGGGTCATTTTCTGCTAATGCATTGGTCCGAAATTTTACAGGAATGCTTGATGAAGTGTATATGTTCAATGATGTGCTTTCTGAGGCAGAGATAAATGAAGTGATGAATATACAGGATTTAGCAGCATACCTAGAATCTCTAAGTACTGTTGAAAATGAACCTACGGTTGATAAAATAAAATTATTTCCAAATCCAGCCAATCAAACACTTAACATTGTAGGTGTTGATATGATGAATGCCAAAGTGTACGATCTATCTGGAAGAATGATAAAGTCAGTTACTGTAAATGACAATCAGCTGAATGTGTCTTCATTCCAAAGTGGAGTTTATTTTATTAAAATGATAGATGTTCAAGGGAATTCTTATACGTCAAGATTTGTTAAACAATAAAACAATAGAGGAATGAGATTAGAATATAAAAACTACCTAGGCAAATTTCTCTTGATTCTAATGACTTTTGCGTTTTCTAATTCAGGGTATTCCAACACCCTAAATTGGGAAGGCGCTAAATGGATCTGGCAACAAGAAGACGGTCCATCAAATTCATGGATGAGTTTTAGAAAAACAATTGCTGTAGAGGAAATTCCAGAAATTGTAGAAGCTCATATATCAGTAGATAGCAAATTCTGGCTATGGATAAATGGTGAGATGGTGCTTTTTGAAGGTGGATTGTCTAGAGGGCCAAGTCAAGCAGGCGACTGGAATAGAAAAGAAAACATAACACCCACAAACTCTTGGTACGAAACGATTAACATTCAACCGTATTTAAAAAAAGGCAACAATACCATTGCAATTTTAGTTTGGTATTGGGGACGTGAAACCCATAAAGGAACACATATTGACAGTGGAAAAGGCGGTTTGTTATTTTCGGCACAAATCGGAAACCAAAAACTTGTGTCTGATAGCTCGTGGAAAGCCATTCAACATCCAGCATATAACAATACCATATCACCAGCAAGCAAAGCATTGGTGCAATATCCTGTTCAGTTTAATGCTCAAAAAAGTATGCAAGATTGGTCTAAAAATACTTGGTACACGTCTAATTTTAACGACAGCAAATGGCCAAAAGCAACAGAAAAAGGAAGTGCTGGTGTGGCACCTTGGTATAATTTAGAACCTAATATTGTACCGCAATTAATTAACCATGGTTTAGAAAATTATAAAAATCACGATGAGTTACAATTACCATTTAAAAGTAAAGGACAAACCATTACCTGTAAATTGCCTTTCAATAAGCAAATTACGCCTTACCTCGAAGTTGAAGCCCAAGCAGGAGATACAATTTTTGTAACAACGGATAATCGACTTAATAAGATTACAGCCACCTACATTACCAAAGATGGAATTCAAGAATTTGAAAGTTTTTCTTGGATGAATGGTAATGAAATACTTTACACGATTCCAGAAGGTGTGACTGTTAAGGCATTAAAATACAGATGGATGAGTGTAGGTGAGATGGTCGGTAAATTTGAAATTGACGATCCGTTTTACAACCGTTTGTGGTGGATGGGTAATAACACACTCTTTGTATGTGCTAGAGATAATTTTATGGATTGTCCCGATAGAGAACGCGCTTTGTGGATAGGCGATGTTGCAGATCAAACAGGGTATTTATTTTATGCTATGGATAATGCAGGACGTCAATTACTTAAAAAAGCAATATTACAAACGATGTCGTTTAGCCAGGATGGCGTCATTGGCGCATTAGGTCCATTAAGAGTTCGCGAGTTGGTAGCGCAAAGTTTACAATTCATTGCTCAAGGGATTTGGCCTTATTATTTAAATACAGGAGACAAAGAAACCTTACAAAAGGTGTATCCATTTGTTTACGATTATTTAGCACTTTTTGAAATGCAAGAAAATGGATTGCCAAAATACAGAATACGCCAAAGTCCAGATGCTTGGGATTGGGTAGATTGGGGAGTTAAGGAAACAGCAGATAAAGAACCTATTCAAATCGCATTTTACTATTTAGCCTTAAAGAAAGCTAAAGAAATGGCAGAAGTTTTAGGAGAAGAAGCACATGCTAAATGGTATGAAGCGCGAATGCAAACTATGAAACCAGCGTTTGAGAAAGCCTATTGGAATAATGGTTTTTACAGTTCAAACAAAGAAAAATTAAAAGACGATAGAGCTAATGCGATTGCTATAGTTTCAGGAATTGCAAATTCTGAGTATCATAATCAAGTTGTTAATAATGTATTAGTACCTAATCGTTTTTCAAGTCCGCATTTTGAGTGGCTAGTAGAAGAGGCTATGTGTATAGCTGGAAGGTATGAAGCATCTTTAGCAAGAATGAAAGATCAATATCAAAGTCAAGTAGATAAAGAGGATATGTCTACACTTTATGAAATGTTTCCGAAAGGAGGAAGTTATAATCACGCTTGGAACGGTTCTAATAAAATTTTATCAAAATATATTGTAGGAGTTAGACCAACCAAAAAAGGGTGGAGTGAATTTGAAATTATGCCTCAATTAGCACATTTTAAAAATATCAAAAAAACGATTCCTTCTGTAAAAGGTAATATAGATTTAGAAATTATTAAAAGCGATGCTGAATACAACTTACAATTAACATCGCCAAAAGAAACTGAAGCCGTTGTCGGAATTCCTAAAACAGAGAAAGCCATTGCTGAAGTATTTGTAAACGGAAATTGTATCTGGAAAAAAGGAAAAATGAACAAGAAAGCAAAAGGTATTCAATTAGAAGGAGAAGATAATAAATATCTAAAGTTTAGAATACCTTCTGGTAATTGGGAAATAAAAGCTATTTATAGAAAATAAAGAACATATTTTTATGCTAAAAAAGCACCATCAATTTCAGAGATTAAAATACACCAATCTAATAAAAATAAAGAATAATATGAAACCTTTATTTCTTAGATGTGTATTTGTTATTTCTTTTTTAATGATATCAACCTTAATAGCTTGCAATGTTTCAGTAGAAAAGAAATTAAATGAAAATATTGAAAAAAAGATTACTGAAAATATAATAAATGAGTTTGTTTATTATAATGAAGATCATTTACAATTAGTGAAAAATCGAATTAAATTAAAAGATCCTTATTTTCTTAAGAATTATGAAAATGTATTAAAAGAAGGAAATAAGGCTTTAAAATATAAAGCGGATCCTGTTACCAATAAAACACAAACTCCTCCTAGCAAAGATATACACGATTATCTTAGTTATGCACCTTATCGTTGGCCAGATGCTTCCAAACCAGATGGTTTGCCTTGGATTGCTAAAGATGGTATCATTAATCCAGTTTCAAGAGGAAATGATACAGATTTTAAGAGAAAAACAGCTTTTTTTGATGCTATAGAAAAACTTTCTTGGTCTTATTATTTTTCTGAAGATAAAAAGTTTGCAGAGAAAGCGCTTGAATTGATTAAGGTTTGGTATTTAAATCCTGAAACTAGGGTAAATCCCAATATTAATTTTGGTCAAGGCGTTCCTGGTATTGCAGATGGAAGAAAAGCAGGGGTTCATGAATGGTGTCAGCAATCTCAAGTAATCACAGCAATGCAAATGTTTGAAAACGATGGAATTCTACCTAAAGACGTAAAACAAGGCATGGATATTTGGTTTAATGATTATCTCCATTGGCTTATAACCAACCCTATGGCAATAGAAGCGGGTTTAACTAGACAGAACCATGCAAATCATTATAATTATCAAGTAGTCGGGTTAATGATGTATCTCGGTAAAAATGAAGAGGCAAAACAGGTGGTTGAAGATGCTAAACAAGCTCGAATTGCAGATCAAATTATGCCAGATGGAAGCCAGCCTAGGGAAATGGGTAGAACCAAATCTGTTCAGTATGCCACTTTAAATTTATGGTCTATGACGGAGTTGACACTTATGGGGCAAAAATTAGGCATAGATTTATGGGCTTATAAAACAAAAGAAGGTAGAAGCCTAAAGAAAGCTTATTCGTATTTAACTCCTTTTGTGTTAGGTATTGAAAAATGGCCTCAAAGGCAAATTACCGAGGGCGGTCCTGAAAAAGCAATTAATAAGTATATGGTACCAGTGTTTTCTATGGCATCTACTGCTTTGGACACCATATTAATAGATCCTAAATTTAAAACTTATACTAATTTGAAGCCACTTGATGCTTTAAGGTATCCACCGATAAATCTTTTACACAGAAAAAATTAAAAAAGTATAAAATGAAAAATAAAAGAACATTAACTACTAAGAGAATTTTTAGAACATTATCGGTTTATGTATTTCTCTTTATTATTGTAGGTAGTTGCAATACTGATAATGTAGAAAAAACACATACAGATTTTTACAGTAGTTTCCAAAATCCACCAGCCCAAGCACGTCCATTTGTTCGTTGGTGGTGGAACGGAGATAAAATTAAAGCGAAAGAATTAGATCGAGAATTAGAGTCGCTGCATAGTGTAGGTTTTGGCGGTGTAGAAATTAACCCTATTGGTATGCCGGCAGCTCCTGATAATGGAGATAAGTCCTTAGTTTGGATGAGTGACGAATGGATTGATATGGTAGTACATGCTAGTAAAAAAGCCAAAGATTTAGGCATGATTACCGATATGATTGCCGGTACAGGTTGGCCATTTGGTGGAGAGTTTCTTAAAGACGATGAAACTTGCCAGCGTATGGTTTCCGATAATGTGGTGTATAAAGGTGGCGAAACTATTTCTGTAGACGAGCCTTTTCTTATCAATTTATATAAAGAAAAATATAAAAACTACCGTGCTCAAAAACACATTAGCGAACGTACAACTTACAAACTATCGCACGTAACGTTAGTACCAGAAAATTGCGAGAATGCAAATGAAGTGATAGATCTTAAAAAGCATATAGATAGCAACGGAAAATTATCATACAAGATAGAAAAAGAAGGAAATTACTTTTTAAGCTATGGCTTAGTACAACAAAATTTTAGAGATGTAACATTAGGTGCGCCAGGTGGTGCAGGACCTGTAATGGATCATTATAAAAAAGAAATGACCTTAGCGTATTTAAATAGATTAAAGAAAATATCTGAGCGCTCTGGATATCCTTTAAGCGATTTAATAAGAGCTTTATTTTGCGATAGTATAGAAGTTTCTGGAGCAAACTGGACCGATGGTTTTGCAGATCTTTTTTATAAAGCGTATGGTTATAAATTAGATAATTGGATGCCTTTTGTATTTTATTTAGCCTATGATGATTATTCAAAAGATAAATATTCTAAAAAATTTACACCAGAGTTTAAAGATCAATTAAAGCGTGTACGTTATGATTATAATAAACTATTGGTAGAAACATTCTTAAAAAACTTTACCCAAACTTATAAAGATTTTTGTGAAGAAAATAATGTGTTATGTCGTTACCAAGCTTACGGAACACCATTTTTAATGGGGCTGTTAGATGGTAATATGATACCAGATATTCCTGAAAGTAATAACTGGATTTATACCGTTGAAATGAAAGATTCTATCTGGAAATGGAAAGAAAGTCATGGGTATATGCTTTGGAACATGCATGCATCTGCAGGAGCACACTTAACAGGAAAGAAAATTACAAGTAGTGAAGCATTTACCAATTTACATGGGGTTTTTAAAGCAACCCTTGAAGAGATAAAGCAACATGATGATATGAATTTTATTACAGGAATTAATCATACTGTAGTGCATGGTTATAACTATTCGCCACCTGAAGTTGAGTTTCCAGGATGGGTACGTTTTGGTACTTATTTTAGTGAACGAAATACATGGTGGGAGCATTTAAACCATTGGACAGATTATAATGCTCGATTATCTTATGTTTTTCAAAATTCACAAGCAGAAAAATCAGTAGCTATTGTTGGTCCAACTGCAGATGTTTGGGGTGATCATGGGTTAAACAGAGGGAAACTACAAACCAACTTAGGCTACCTTTATAAATTATGGGAACCTATTAGCCAGTTAGGATATTCGTGTGAATATATCAATCAAAATGTTTTAGAAGGATCTGTGATTAAAGAGGGTGCCATTTCTTTTGGGGATATGACTTATGATTTACTTGTTTTAGCAAGTTTAAAATCGATTAGCCCAGAGGCTGCAATAATTATAAAAAATTATGTAGAATCTGGAGGAAAAGTAGTGGTTGTAGATCAAATGCCAACAAAATCATTGCATTTTAAAGATTTTGAAAAAAATGATAACATTGTAAAAAGTACTTTAGATAAGTTGTTGGCAGAAAATCCTAAGTCATTTATTCAGGTAAAAGAACCGAAGTCTTTAGATGATTTATTGCCTTGGACCCAACAGATATTAAAACAATCTGAAATTGCTCCAGATGTTGTGATAAGCAATCCAACTAAAAAAGTGTATCAACTGCATCAGTTTACTGCAGATAAAGATATTTACTTCTTTACCAATATACACAGATTCGAAACTACAAGTTTTGATGCTAAATTTCCTATTGAAGGTAAGTATCCTTGGGTTTGGAATCCTGAAACAGGAGAAAGAACACCGTATTATTACGCTTCTAAAACGAATGAATTAAGTATTACTTTAAATCCTTTAGAGTCTTTGTTACTAGTTTTTGAAGACGAAAAACCATCAGTAAAAGCAATTTCTGTAAGTACTAAAGTAAAAGATTCTAAAGTGTTGGATGTTAATTGGACTCTAACAGGAAATCAAATAGATAAACAAACTTTTACATGGCAAATGAAAGAACTTATCGATTTTAGTAAATCTAAAGATAGCACACAAAGTGGTTTTGGTGGAAAAATTATTTATAAAACAACGGTAAGTAACACAACAGGTTTTACACACTTAGATTTAGGCGATGTAAATGAAGGAGTTACAGAATTGTATATAAACGGACAAAAAGTAGGAAAGCGCTGGTATGGAAAAGCAGTCTATGCAGTTGAAAATTATCTTAAAACAGGAAATAACGAAATTGAAATTCATTATACAACCGTTTTAGCTAATTATGCCAAATCACTCAAAAATAATAAGATGTCCTTTGAATGGACAAAACGATACAAAGATTTAGTACCAACTGGAATAGAAGGACCTATAAAGTTTTTAAGATATTAATCTATTCAGAGCATAAATAAAAGAGTTGAAGATATAATTTAAAAAAAAATGACGAAAGTAGGATTATTTGGAATTGGTTTAGACACGTATTGGCCACAATTTGAAGGTTTGTTAGAACGTTTAGAAGGCTATCAAAATCAAATTGCCAATAAAATGGAAAGTTTTGGGGCAGAAGTAATCAATGTTGGTTTGGTAGATTCGCCAGTTGTAGCAAGAGAAAAAGCACAAATTTTAAAAACGGAAGATGTAGATGTACTTTTTTTATATGTTTCTACCTACGCATTATCATCAACAGTTTTGCCAGTAGTTCAAAAAGTAAAATGTCCAATTATTATTTTAAATATTCAACCAGTGGCAGCCATAGATTACGAAAGTTTTAATGCTTTAGGTGATCGAGGCAAAATGACAGGAGAATGGTTAGCTCATTGTCAAGCCTGTTCTGTGCCAGAATTAGCAAATGTTTTTAATCGTTCAGGAATAGATTATGAATTTGTAACAGGCTATTTAGATGAGCCGCAAGTTTGGACGGAAATTCAAGATTGGATTGATGCGGCTCGTGTGGCCTCGATAATGCAAACTAACAGACTAGGTGTTTTAGGACATTATTATGGCGGAATGCTTGATGTATACTCAGATTTAACAAAACAATCCGCAGCTTTTGGGACACACATAGAAATTGTTGAAATGTGTGAATTAAAAAAGTATCGAGATGCAGTTACAGTACCTGAGATAGAAGAAAAAATATTAGAATTTAAAAACGTATTTGAGGTTGTTGACGCTTGTGAAGAAGATGAAATTATTCGCGCAGCAAAAACATCAGTAGCCTTAGATAAATTAGTAGAAAAGCACGATTTAGGGGCTTTAGCCTATTATTACGAAGGAGAAACAGGTAATGAATATGAAAATATTGTAACGTCAGTCATTGCAGGAAACACCTTGTTAACGGGGAAAAATGTACCTGTAGCAGGAGAATATGAAGTGAAGAATGCACAAGCTATGAAAATTATGGATGCCTTTGGTGTTGGAGGTTCCTTTTCAGAGTTTTATGCAATGGATTTTAAGGATGATATTGTAATGTTGGGACATGATGGTCCTGCGCATTTTGCCATCGCTGAAGGGAATGTACAACTAGTACCATTGCCTGTATATCATGGAAAACCAGGAAAAGGCTTATCTATTCAAATGACGGTAAAACACGGACCTGTAACTTTGTTGTCTGTTGTTGAAGGTAAAGACGATGTGTTTTTATTAGTGGCAGAAGGCGCATCTGTAGAAGGCCCAATATTACAAATAGGGAATACCAATAGTCGTTACCGTTTTTCAATAGGAGCGCGTGCTTTTATTAACGAATGGTCTAAACAAGGACCATCGCATCATTGTGCTATTGGTATAGGGCACATTGCCAATAAAATTGAAAAGCTGGGAAACCTTTTGAATTTACGAGTCGTTCGTGTTTGTTAATAGATTAATAACTAAAAACTAAGAAAATGCAAGCAATTTTAGGCGTATTATTTCATTCTTTAGGAGGTGTCGCAGCAGGTAGTTTTTACATGCCTTATAACAAAATCAAAGGTTGGGCTTGGGAAACCTACTGGATGGTTGGCGGCGTCATGTCTTGGCTCATTGTCCCACCAATAGCTGCTTATTTAACCGTTCCTGGTTTTATGGATATCATCACGACAAGCTCAAACACTATTTTAGGGTTTACCTTTTTAATGGGATTACTTTGGGGAATTGGCGGATTGTCTTACGGTTTAGGAGTACGTTATTTAGGTATGTCTTTAGGTAACTCTGTGGTACTGGGGTTTTGTGCAGCTTTTGGTGCTATTGTACCATCAATTTATTACAATTTTAAACCTGAAGGTGGTAAAACAACCTTTACTGATATGTTAGGATCTTCTGGAGGTCAAATCGTATTGCTTGGTGTTTTAATTTGTTTGTTAGGCATTGCTATTTGCGGGAAGGCAGGCATGCTAAAAGAAAAAGAACTCTCTGACGAAGAAAAGAAAAAAAGTGTTTCAGAGTTTAATCTAATCAAAGGGTTAATAGTTGCAATCCTATCAGGAATTTTAAGTTCATTTTTTAGTTTTGGCATAGAGGCAGGAAAGCCGTTGGCAGATGCCGCTATTGACTTTGGATACGATAGTTTGTTTGTGAATAATGTCACTTTTGTGGTTATTCTTTGGGGAGGTTTAACCACTAATTTAATCTGGACAACCATATTGAGTATCAAGAACAAATCCTATAAAGATTTTACGAATAAAACCACACCAATCAGAAACAACCTGTTGTTTTCAGCTTTGGCAGGAACTGTCTGGTTTTTGCAATTCTTTTTCTATGGAATGGGAGAAAGTAAATTAGGAAATGGAGCCAGTTCATGGATTCTTCATATGTCAACTATTATTCTAACCGCAAACCTTTGGGGAATTTATAGAAAGGAATGGCATGGTGTAGCCAAAAAAACGAAAACTACAATTACAGCAGGAATAATAGTTATTATTTTATCTGTAGTATTGGTTGGTATAGGGAATTCTTTATGACTAAATTGCCTTTTCGTCAGTAT
>Ga0213868_10006128_pt1 | contig 10674 bp, 8 predicted proteins | sample PICome_9_FD_160087 | JGI IMG/M metagenome (GOLD analysis project Ga0213868, IMG submission 160087) | Coastal seawater microbial communities near Pivers Island, North Carolina, United States - PICO127 | ecosystem: Environmental > Aquatic > Marine > Coastal | place: USA: North Carolina | collected...
CTTGCCTACCCCTAACATCCAACTAAAAGAACATGTGCGAGGCGAGAGGCGTCATCCAAAATTTCAAAATAGAAAAATTCTCATGTGACACACAAATTGATTCCACTCGTTTCCAATCAGAACATTTATTACTAGTATTCCTGTTTCCGCTTTTGTAAACCACGCTACATATATTAACGTCATGAAATACCTCAACATTAGTACAATTCTTACAGCTTTCTTTCTTCAGGCTGTGTCCTCCGCGGAAAATCCAGATTTCAACACTTTCCTTCAGTCCCAAAATGGCCTACAAATTTCACCTGCCATCAGTAAGAAAGTAGTAGAATTTCGAGAGCTATTTGTCTCGTGGAAACAGAATCATGGTAAAATCTATCAAACAGTAGAAGAGGAACTTCATCGCATGTTGTTGTGGATTGAAAATCACGGTAAGTTTTTATAATGGATCCATATCCGTACGATTCATACTTGACAGAATTTATTATTGATTTGATTTTTCCTCACGCTTTCATTCGATCTAAACATCTTTTACCAAAGAATTCATTACAAGTCATAATGAGAAATCTAAATCGTCGTATACTGTTGGTCATAATGCTTTCTCTGATCTTACAAATGATGAATTCAACAAGATACATGCCTTAGGACAGTATTCCATCGGCGCCGAAGCGCTCAAGATCAAACTTGCAGAGCACAAAGCTATGCATAAACTTGACCCTGAAGACCCCATTCAACAAGAGTTTAGATACCTTCGTGACTTGGCTGCAGCTTCTGATGAGAAATGGTCTATTGATGACTGGATTAACGTTGACGACGCTGTGCCCTCTGATGACAATTCCAAAGATACAGATGATAGCGAGGACGACAATGATCATGATGGCCTTCCCGATAGCATCGACTGGGTTGAGGCTGGTGCTGTCACCCCCGTCAAGAATCAGGGATCTTGTGGGTCATGTTGGGCATTTTCTTCAACTGGTGCCATCGAAGGTGCCCACTTTATCAAGACTGGCGAGCTTGTCTCACTTTCGGAACAAAATCTGATGGATTGTGATACTCTTGATAGTGCATGTGAAGGAGGATTGATGGAACAAGCCTTTAAGTTTGAAGAAAGTGCTAATGGACTTTGCTCCGAAGATGATTACCCTTACATGGCAACGGATGATTCTGTATGCAACAATGACTGTGTTAAAGTCGAGTCTACTATAGTGAAGGATTATATTGATATTGAAGCGGGTGACAAACATGGTTTACTGGCGTCGATTGTCCTTCAACCCACATCGATCGCTATGAATGCCGGAGGACTCGGATTTCAGTTTTATTCTTCTGGTGTCTTTGATGACGATTCTTGCGGAGAAGATGGAAGTATTGATCACGGTGTTCTTGCTGTTGGATATGGTCATGATGAAGATTCAAAGCATGATTTTATTAAGGTGAAGAATAGTTGGGGTGATTCTTGGGGTGAAGGAGGTTATTTCCGTATCAAGAGGCACAGCAAGAATGACTATGGCACGTGCTCTGTCTATGCGTATATGACAGCCCCCATTTTAGCATAGCTGCTTTTTAAAAACTTATATCTAACCTGCATTTCGTTTATATCTCCTTGAACGTTATATTTTTTGGTAGGAATTCTTTCCTCGGATTGATTTTCAAAACATTTATCCGTATCATTTCGGGAAATATGCTCATAACCCATCCTGGAAAAAAGCAGGGCCAGAAACTCCACTGCTGTAGAGTGTGTAAGTGTGTAGCCTGTAGAATACTCGTCAAGTCTCCATTTGCACTGAATTACAAGAGCATTCATTAAACAGGAAAGATTGTCATCATGGCACCTAGTGAACCCACCCTTGAAGAAGAGGCCGCCGCCCTTGATGGCTACTTCTCGGATGCTCCTCTTGACCCTAAACCAATGTATCCTACTCTCAAAGAGACTTTCGAATCTGCTATTGTCATCACTAACTTACCTAAGGTATGTACATTTCTCAACCATTCAGCAGTCTTATTTTAAGATAGTTGCTTTTATAACCCGGATAACTCATCCGTTTTCTTTGCGTTATTTTTCAGGCCCCCGCTGCCAAAGTTGAGAAGCTTTTGAAAGTAGTACATCGTCTAGTGTCCAAAATTGGACCCTTGGTAAACTCGGAAAGTTTTAATGGCGTTGATCTTCCGACAGATCCCGAGACTGGAGACACTTTAGGATTTGCGTTTGTTGAGTATCAGTCGATCAATGATGCATCTCAGGCAGTCAAAAGCTTGTCGGGGTATGCCTTTGACAAAAATCATACTCTCTCAGTTGTACCATACTCTGATGCAGTGCAGCTCAAAGATTTGGGAGATGAATTTGCTGAACCTGAACCTGCTCCATTTGAGGAAAGAATTGATACGAATACTTGGCTGCTTGATCCCTCACAACGTGATCAATTTGTGATTAGACAGGGTAAGGAAACTATTGTCAATTGGTCAGACGCTAGAAATCCACCAATTGTTGACTACGATGGTTCCCGAGAAAAGGAAGCTGGTGTGTCATGGTGTGAGTACTACGTTCAATGGTCACCTCGTGGTTCATATCTTGCGACGTTAGTACCTAGTAAAGGAGTTATTTTGTGGGGCGGAGAAAAGTTCGAAAAGATTGCCAGGTTCCCTGCGCGTGGTGTAGACCGGGTCTTATTTAGTCCAATGGAAAGATTTATGTTGACTATTAATCCAACTCCAAAGAAAATTGATGACCCTGAGGCTATCAAGGTATTCTCTACAGAAACTGGAAAATTGATCCGTACATTTTCTCTTTACCCAAAAGATTTCCTTAGTGAAAATCCAAGTATGGCAGAGATTCAGCAAACTCCTCCTCCTCCTTTCCAATGGAGTCACGATGATGCCTACCTCGCACGCATGGGTAAAAACATTATCTCTGTCTACGATACAAATGACTTTAAACTACTTGACAAGCGCTCCCTTACTGCTGATGGTATTCAAGAAGTTCAGTTCAGTCCGAAATCCAATATTCTTGCATGCTGGTCACCAGAAGCCGGCAATTCTCCCGCTCATGTTGATGTCATTGAGCTCCCGTCTCGTAAAAAGCTACGCCAGAAGAACTTATTCAATGTTACAAAGTGCTCTATGGTATGGCATGAAGATGGAACCTTCTTGGCTGTGAAGGTTACACGTCACACAAAGACGAAAAAGACATTTTACAACAATCTGGAACTTTTTCGCATTGATGAACCTGGTGTTCCAGTTGAAATGATGGAGATTAAGGACGCTATTATGGCTTTGGCTTGGGAACCCAAAGGATCTCGATTCGCAATGATTCATGCTGAAAATCCTGCATCCACTAAAGTAGATGTTAGCTTTTATGATATGAATAAAAAGGTCACCGTTCCAGTCAAGGGAGGAAAAAAGAATGCAACGGAAGTTCAAGTACAAAAGGAAGTCAACCTTATCGAAACGCTGTCTGGAAAACAATGTAACTGCCTATTTTGGAGTCCTGCAGGCCAGAATATCATTCTAGCTAGTCTTGGCGATGCAGCATCTGGAACTTTGGAGTTTTACGACGTACAGAATAAGTCGCTTGTCGTGAAGGAACATTACCGCGCTAATCAAGTGCAATGGGACCCTTCCGGCCGCACCGTTACAACCATTGTATCGCAACCAATTACTGGTGGTCACTTTAAGTTTTCTATGGACAATGGATACATTCTCTGGAATTTCCAAGGAAAACAATTGTATCAGCAATCTTTTGAGACTTTCTATCAATTTCAGTGGCGCCCACGGGCATCTCTACTCTCGAAGTCACAGATAAATAAGATCAGGAAGAACCTGAAGACATACGAAAAAGAATTTGAAAAAGCGGATAAAGAGCTGAGTCTCAGGCGTAAGTTGGATGCCACAAAGGCGAAGAGAGCTTTGCGATCAGCATTCAGAGAGAGATTGGCCAGATTAAAAGAAATCAAGAGTCATCAAAATTCTGAAAGATCGGAACTGTATGGAGGTTATGATAGTGAAGACGAATCCAACTATATCACCACAGAGGTGAACATCGAGACCATATTGAGTCAGAAAGAAGAGGTTGTTTGAGCTTTTTAAAGATCCTCGTAGCATGCTTAATAGAATATAGTACTTGGTATAACTATTTTATTTCTACGCACTTTCACTCCTCCATCTTGGCGTTGTCATCATTAGCATTCTGTGAAAGCGTAAAATTGAACGTGTCTCCACCTCCTGAATGATGAGTGATAGCTTGATCCCAAAAATGAGCAACCCCTTTCGCTTCAAGAACTTTCCTGGCTATATCCGCTGATTCACAAGCTTGAAAAACAAAAGAATTGAAAACGCGTTTGGGTGACATTCCTGTCCATATCAAATCACAGGAATTGTCAGGGTTGAATTTTTGAGATTTCTCCGTAGCGTTTCCCTCTTCATCAAGTTCTTCGTCACTATCACCTATGTTAACGAAGTTTTCACCTTTCCATTTCATTCGAACGAGCATCAATCTGGTGAATCGTTTAATAGATTTCGGTCCACCTTCGCATATTATTAGACTTAATTGCGGTCGGGCGCATTCCAAGACACCGCCAGTTATCTTGTGCTGTTGAGCATTGAGATCAATTTTGGTCCTATGGTAGCGATGACTCATATCTTTCACTAAAAATAAAGCTACATTAACGGCCTGACTTGTATCTTCTGTGAGTTTCTTATCTATCTTAGAAGCTCGTTGCTCTTTCGTCAGTTTCCTTTCGGCGTTCATCTTTTCATGCTTCAGCTTCCGTGCTTGTATTTGTTCCATTACCTTCGCTTCCATCTTAGAAGGGTCCAAAACCGCTTGTTCACCGAGTACACGCATGAAGTTCGACAACGTTAGTCTGGGTTCCGGGGCGGGTATCAGTCCCGCGGCTTGCATATCTTGTAGATCGCGCTGTTTTTCCGCTCGTCGCAACTTACGTTGACGCTTCATTTCTTTCTTCGTTAAATAAAGCGTTGGAACCGGAGCTTCTTTCGGTGCATTTGGAGGCTTGACAGGGACAGGATGCTGTATAAGTTTGTATGTTTTACAGCATGAGATATTAGATGCTTCAACACATTGTTTTGTCAGATTCTTGATCTGTATCATGGCATTTTCTTCATCTGATTTGGAGTCCTCTTGCATATCATCCTTATCCAAATCATTGGGAGTACTTTGTTTTTTTCGGATTTTCATTCTCTGATTTGCACGCATTGTGACAGCTTTACCCTCTACAGCAACGACTTCCTTTCTTAACTTAACAGGCAGCATTTCAACGTCCCACCACTCCAAAACTAATGGTGTAGGTATGACTTGCACTCCTCCTGTACTCTTTGTACTACCATCTAATCCTTCTTCGATCGCATCGGCTCTAGGCACATGTTTGACTAAATATTCGATATTCTGATCCTGCAGTAAAAGAGCATCTGCAGTTGATGACGAACCACCATAGTAATCACCGCTCTCGTTATGTTCTTCACTCACCGCATCTGCAATACCAACAGATTTCACAAATGTTCCCACTTTTCTTCCTGACACAAAACCAGACTTTTTAGCATTTTCAACTTTTGCTCTTCTACGCTCTGCTTTATGAATGTATGATCCTGGTTCAACAAATTTAAGTTCTCTGCGTTCACGAGGTTTCACGACATGTCCACCAGCTAAGCGACTATCTAAGAGAAACACTTCATCCTCAGTGTTTCCGACCCCACCGCTGTTCTTTTCAGATGGTACGTTTTCTCCCAGGTTATCTTCATATGTATGAGCTAAATATGGATTGACCTTCTTCGCAGGTGCATCATTCTGCTTGAACGTTGGAGCAACCATCGACATGTCTAGATCATACACTTTTGCCTTTTTGGTTACTGGTTCATCTGTTGAGATCGATTCACTAACTCTATCGCTAGCAGATGACAGTGTTTCAGTGGCGTGAGTTGTCTGTTGTGCCTTTTTAGCTTTCAGTGCAGCCAAACGGGCACTGATGCTCTGTTGTAAAGCAGCCGCCTTGGACTTAGCATCGTCTGCGGTCGCTGACCCATTCCCCTCTTTGTTTGCAGAAGGCACCGCATCTCCCCAGCGTTTGCGCTTACGCTGTTCTGTCGACTCTGACGCTGGCATCACAGATTTATGAATGAAGAGAATCAAATAGAGAAGAGAGTGTGTAGAGTGCAGAGAGTGTTTGGTGGTCTGTACAAAACTACTGTCTGTGCTATGTTTCGAACGGTGCACGACGGCGCGAAACTTGAAGTCAGTTATTTGATAACCTTCACGATATCTTTTCGTCGAAATCATGACCCATGACCCAATAGACCCATGACACATGACACGCCCGCACAATGAGGTACGAAGATGGCAGTTGACACTTGAACTTGGCACATCTTTTCATAGTTCACATCCTATCGTGTAACATCAAGATGAAGTGGCATGTAATCTCAATGCTGGCAATTTGCCTCTCTCATAATGTTTCTGCAATCACCCGAAATCCAAATGTATCAGCGATGATGAAGGAAAGCAAGTATGTGAGCCGCGACCCTGTTATTGCTAATACCGCATCCATACAAAAACTAATGGACCTGCAAGGTGGCGCACAAAAACAAAAGAAGCAAATCGTTGCTGCAAAGAGTGCTGGAGGAGGATCCGCAACCATGACAAAGCTGATTTTTAATCTCGTGAAATCCATCGTTGGAGCTGGAGTGCTATCCTTACCAGCTGGAATTGCCGCATTTGGCAATGCTCCTTCCGCAATCGCCCCAGCTGTATTACTTATAACTCTTATCGGTTCTATTTCAGCATATGGATTTGCTTTGATTGGAAGGATTTGTGCGATTACGTCTTCATCTTCCTACCGAGAGGCATGGGACAAGACTGTTGGTGAATCTACATCATGGGTTACTGCTTTCAGCTCCACCTTCAGCTGTCTCTTTGCAAATCTTGCATACAGTATGATTCTTGCAGATACATTTACAAACCTTTTTGCTTCACTCGGGATTCAGAGCACTAGAACTCAAACTCTCTTTGGAGTGACACTTGCTGTGTTACTTCCTCTCTGTCTCATGAAAAACCTTTCGTCGCTGGCCCCATTTTCACTATTAGGGATAATGGGAATGGTATACACTGCCATTGCTATGGCGATTCGATACTTTGGCGGTGCATATGGTATCAATGGCAAGTTCGCTGGTTCAGTCTTACCATCTTTTGGCAACAAGGGAGCATCCGCTGTATTGTCTCCAAACTCCTTCATCCTTATAAGCATGTTATCAACTGCTTATATGGCACACTTTGCAGCCCCAAAATTTTACACAGAGCTAGAAAACAATACTATTGAAAGATTTACTACTGTTGTAAATTCAAGTTTTGGCATTTCTATTGCCATCTTTTGTATCGTTGCTGCATTAGGCTTCATGACCTTTGGCTCGGACTGTAATGGCCTCATCTTGAACAACTATTCAAATGCAGATTCAATCATGAGCTTAAGTCGCATTGCTGTAGCCTTGAGTATTGTTTTCTCCTACCCATTGGTATTTGTCGGTACGAGAGAGGGCATTTTAGACTTGTTCAATGTTAAACTCGAAAACAGGACGAATGCTCTATCGGATAAACTTACTCTATTAACTTTGGCCATTATTACAGCTGGGGCACTTGTGGTGAATGATATTGGTTTTGTGCTAAGTTTTGCTGGAGCTACACTCGGAAATGCGTTGATTTATGTCTTCCCAGCTCTGATGTTCAACAAAATGGTCGAAAAGTTGGGAAGTAAGGCTACTGCTGAGCAAAAGGCCGAGGTGAAGTTTGCTACAGCTACTTGCTTGCTTGGTATTGCTATGGGTGGTATTGGCGCCTTTATGAGCATCAAAAATCTTTAAATATACGTCGATGCAATAAATAAGCAATAATATCATTTTGGAATTGTGATCAATTTTCCCGCCAATTTCCAAAACACTCTTTTTTTCAACACACATATGTCGCTTGAGATCATTTCACAACGTGGTAAAGCGTACAAAGTCTAGCTGTATATCAACTTTTCTTTCAAAGCATAATTCACTATATCCCAACATGTTTCTTCCCGATAATATGAAAGATAAAGCAGCCGAAAAGAAGGCGCAGGCTGCTCGCCAAGAGGCATATGTTAGAATTGAAAAATGGGCTTTGGAGTTGATCCCGGCGAACATTCGTCAAGGTGTTCAGATAAGCGTTCAAGAAATTCAATGTGGTGATCCTGAATGTGCGCCTATAGATACTGCTGTGAGTATCTTATTCAATGCAGGCGGTCGAGGGATGATGGGATTACCGCTGGAAGCAAAGGACGTAAAACGGGAAGACCTCGAATCGGAATTTCCTACTCCAGAAGTGTTAGAGAAATGGTCAAGAGGCGAAGAAGCCGATTGGCCTCCTATGGATGATAATTATGAGCTACCAGATTTAAGATTTGATATTGGACAAAAAGTGGAATGTAGGGTAGGACCCGACCCTGTCACTGGATGGGCTAAGGGTACAATTATTCAGCTATGGTACAGAGAAAGTAACTGGCAACCTGGATCATACGCACCATACAAAATCAAATTAGACGACGGAAGAGACATTTTTGCTCCAGGAGATATCGATCAAGTCATTCGTGCTCAGAAAAATTAAGAAAAAGATTTTTCTAAAATGGGATAATTTAAGTCTAGAGAGTATTGATTGCAGTCTTTCATCTTTTCAAAAATCATCATTTACTGTATCATCTAACGGCCCACACCATTCGGCCATATCATCCAGAGATAGAGTGACTATGTTCATTTCTTCGAACAGTTGAATTGATCCCCTGCCTTTTTCTGAGTTTCTGTCCAACAACTTTCCCTTTTCGTGTCGATTCCTTCCTATCAATATTATTGCATTTCCTCCAACCTTTGGAATGGCAGTTTCAAGATATCGCTCAGGAACTCTATCGATTACTTGTCCGTTGTCAAGTTGAACGATTGCCTCTGTTCCCTTCTTTAAAACGTCAACAACAACTCCTTTCTCTTTGAAATACTTGCCACCACCAATTTTCTTGGATATTAATCTCACACGAATATTTGGAATAAGCCAATGTTCTTCAGAGCGGTTGTCATCGTGGTAGACTTTCTTCTCCTCGTGTCCATGAGATTTTCGTTTTTCTTTTCCCTGACTTTTTTCTCTGTGCCTTTCCACATGGCGATCTGTGTCGTCTTCGTGCTTTATTCGCTTACTATCTTTAGATCTTCGGTCAGTTTCTCTTTCAAAGCTGCGACTTCGTGATCTAAATCGTTTAGATGATGAGTTTCGTTTCCTGTCTTTATTATGGCTTCTTTCTTTCTTGTCACTCACTACTTCGCGCTCTTCATATTTTCTTCTATCATTAGAATCCAGTTTATTCTGGAAAGGAGTTTCCTCCAAATCGTTTTTATCTACAAGCACCAAGTCACTCTTTTTGACAGAGACGTCTTCTCTATCAAACTCAAACCTGACCAAGACACGATTCAGACCTGGAACACCAGCCACTTTAACCAACTTAGCTCTACTTCTTCCTATTCGGCCATCCTCTTTTCGAACCTGGACAATACTGCCTACTTGTAACGTTATTTGTAAATCTTTTTTCCGTTTCTTCTCTTGTAACTGCTTCCATTTTCGTTCCTCCTCTTCTTCTCTTTCTAAATGAGCTCGATCTGCCATACTCCCCCCTTTTCTTGCGTAATGTCGTTTGCTAGTTGTCGTCCCATTGTGTTGTGAGCCATTAGCTATATCACTTAACGATGAAGGAAGCTTCGTGGCACCTAATCCTAATCTATGTGGCCTAGGAATGATTCTCTCCGTGTTTGTCTTATTTTTCTCGTCATCACCAGTCCAACCCATACCACGCAACATAGCAGCACCAAACTCTGATATAGGAACGGCAACATAGGATTCAGAGTCGACTCCAATATCTTCAGCTCTGTGCTCCAAATCACGCTTATACTTGATATCGTCATCATTTAGATATTGCCCATTTTTGGAAGAGACAGGATCATTATTTTCATTCGCTTTCTTTGGAATAACAAGAGATGATCCAAAGGCAGAGAAATTCGTACCATCATCAGTACCTACTAGTGTTTGTTGATGTAAGTGATTCGAAGCAGATGCAATTAAAGCTGCTTCTGCTTCTTGTTCGGTAGCATCTATATGATTTGGAACGGAAACCAATTCTTGTTGATCTGAACTATTTATTTGTGTATCATGACCAGATACAATACGTTTTATACCTGAAAGGAGCGGTTCATTCTTATCTCTCGAATCTGATAAAGGGATCACGAGTTTGATACCCTCCTTTTCCCGTTTTTCTGTTTCAATTTGTGCAGCCGCTGCTATAGATAAGGCATTTTCATCTTCTCCACTTCCAAATAAGTCAGCTATAGTTGAAGTAGCTTTTGTAGTATCACCACCACCAGCAGTAGCAGACGTAGAAGAGGATTCCAATGCTTTACTTTTTTTCTTTTTCCCCAGTGATAGAGATACACTTATTTTCTTGGATTCGTCATCCTTTGGTTCCTCGTTGAGTGAAGAATTCATATTATATTTATCTGATGCGTTATCCATATTTTATACTATCTATAGAATCTACGATGAACGGCACAAATAGAGAGAAAGATTGAACTAAAATTGCCTTTCATGTGTTGTCGTTTGCCAATTTCGCGAAGTAGGGGCCGTCCTAG
>Ga0213868_10006129_pt1 | contig 10673 bp, 17 predicted proteins | sample PICome_9_FD_160087 | JGI IMG/M metagenome (GOLD analysis project Ga0213868, IMG submission 160087) | Coastal seawater microbial communities near Pivers Island, North Carolina, United States - PICO127 | ecosystem: Environmental > Aquatic > Marine > Coastal | place: USA: North Carolina...
ATGTGCCTCATCTTTACAGTTGATATAGATTACATCTGATTCTGTTTCCCATTCACCTAGACCAAATACAACACAAGACTTACCGAATGGTTTGATTGAGATTGCGTTGACCTTTTCTATTGCTTCGCCTGGTTCTGGAAAACCATTTTCTGATTCACACTCAATATCAAGTGTGGCAACTTTGATTGCATTTGCATCGAAGTCTATCTTGCCAGGAAACTTATCTGATATGTAAGTATACACATATCTATCGTAACCATGAACTTCAAAACCGTCTATGCCTTGATACTTTTCTTTGAACTTTCTTGCACCACCCATTGAATCTAAGTTGACTACATCTAGTGGTCTGCCGTCAAGTGCCTTGTAAGGCGTAGCGCTTTTCTTTGAAGGAATGAAATGATTGGGACGATAAGATACGGAAAGTTTTTGTTTCTTTCCGTTCTGATAACCAATCGCTAATATTTTGTCACGAGTGCGACATACATTTGTGTAAAAATCCATACTGTAAGTATACTACAGTAGGTCTATTCTGTCAATGTTCTTTTAGATTCGAAGTCGAAATTATTAACAACTGCTGACTTAATATCTGTCCAGTATGAAATCTTTTCTAGTTCTTTCTCTACTGTTTCCATTGTGTCAGGATGTTCTGCGACACCGACTGCGTTCTTTGTTAATACTTCAATATTTATTTTGTGTTTCTCAATCATTGCATCAGCCTGTTTAACCTGAGCAACTAGAACTCTATTCATAAAGTCTACCATAATTATTTTCTTACTTTGCCTCTTTGGAGGTTGTTGCCTGTCGCAACTTTAAAATTAGTTTCGAGTTGGGGCTTTGCTTCAAACACCGTCTGTATGAGACCGCTATTGATTGTGAAGGTGTATTCTTTGGCAAAGGGAATCCACGGCGCCAAATTGACTTCCATAGTTCCATCTTTTACCTCCATTACACATACTTGAGCTTCTGAGATTATATAATCTCCATTCCACTTCTTCTCTACAAATCCAATCAGAACTTCACCTGTATCTAGTCTGATACACTTGACACTATTCACAATTTCGAACCATATCTTGTAGTTCTACTGACCTTCTTCCAACTTGACCGAACCATTTTGAGTCTTCCATTTCGACTGCCATTTTTTCCCAATCGCATGAAACAACTCCTTTCCACATGTTATTAAATTTACCAAAACGACTTCCACCTAAGTTGAATGTCATGTTGACTAGTACATGTTGAATGTCTTCTGGAAGACTATAGAAGTCTTCACCACCCTTAGATTCGAATAGGTGTATAGTTTCATCAACATGTTTGTCAAAGTCTGCCTCATAGTATCTATCGACAGTTTCTTGACTGACTGGAGTACCTGCTGGTTCTCCAAATTCTGCATCATCTTCTCTAATAAGATGACCAACCCCTAAGGTTAAGTACCCTAGAGAATCTTCATAGACTTCAAGGACTTCGCCCTCATGTCTCTTAATTTGTTCTTTTAAAACATCTTTATTCATTATTAATTCCTAATTACTCTGAGATTGGTTCTGGATCTTTATTCGAATCGAATGTAAAACCCTCTGCAATCTTAGCATCTTTGAAAGTTTCATAGTCGCTTTCGTCACAATTAAAGTAGTGTCCAACGGTTACGCCGTCTTCTACTTTTGTAAATTTGAGATTACTTCTTGCCATTTTTTGATTCCTCTTCTCTTTTGATTTGCTCTTGAATTAATTCAACTAGAATATCACCCATGAGATTGTTTAATTCACTATTATTTAGTAATTCTTGAATTGCCTCTTCTGTGCCTTCGATACCTTCTGGCATTCTTCTTATACTTCTTTTGAAGTTCATTTGAGGTTCGCCATCGACAAACTGCACATCACCATATTGATATACTAAACCTTTCCACTCACCACTTACAAGTTCAATACCTGCATCTTTTTCAAGTGGACTTTCTACGACTTGATACACTTCTTTAAAAAGCATCGTTCATTCTCCTCGCAAACTCTTCATAGTACCCCTCTTCTGATAGGTGAACTTCTGAATAGTTTTGTCTTGCCAGTTCTAGTTTTTCTTCTCTAAAGGTATCATCTCTTAACTCTAATGATTTTTCTAAGAACTCTTCAAATGTATAAACTCTCTGCCACTTGTCAATTCTATATGTATTGTTGCAGTCATAGTTTCTCCATACAAAGGGTACGATACCTATTGCAAGTGCCTCGACATATCTAGAGGTGGTTGCAGTTTCATCTAACCAATTGAAACATAATGTTTCTCTACAACCTTCTAACAAAGGATAGAGTTTCTTCCAGTCTTTTATCCATTTAGACTTTCTCTCTACACCAGATGGCATACCACCAATAAGTTGGCATGAAAGGTCACTACGATAAATTTGGCGAATGGTCTTCTCTCTATCGTGGCCGTGTTTCATACGACCCCAATATCCAAAGTCGTGAGTCTTAGATGACCCAACCATTTCGGCCAATGGGTTTTTTAAAGTATTTATAAAGTGATACTTCATGCCGTGAATGTTTCCACTGAAATCTATCTCATCGATTTTAGTGAATGATTTTAAATTGATACCTTTGAATACTTCATTGATATATAACTCTTCTGTATCTGCCCTATCACTACAGAACATAATAACATGTTTGCCCTCAAAGAAAGGTCTAATTGCATCCATATGTTCATTTGACTTTGCAAGGTCTTTAGGGTTCATCTGCAACTCACCATGATATCTGAATTCTGAATCACTTGGTATTACAATACAGTCTGCCCATTCTATAGTCTCAGGCGTTCTTTTAGGTCTGACATTATCAAATGATACATTGTAAGTATCGTAATTATGTTGTGGATTTGCTTTCATCCACTTTACATAGTTTTCAAAGAAACTATCTAATACTGTTTCTAAAGGTCCATTGTATTTTACAAATGAACGAAGTCTTGCTATTGTTATATTCATGATTGTGTCACCCTTTGTCTTAGACCACTACTACTAAAAGAGTGTTGTCTGTTTGTATAATAAATTTCGTGTAGACCTTTACCTGTGAAATCTCTTTCAGTATAATCTTCTCCCACGAATCTCAAATGTATCTCTGTTGACTCCAATAAGTCAATCAGACTTTGTTCAGTATCATATGGTATGATTTCATCAACATACTTTACTGCCTGCAATTGAACGAATCTCTCATAGACTGATTGAACAGGTTTGTTCTTTTCTTGTCTATCAATACTAGGGTCTGTTTGTAAACCCACGATTAAATATTCGCAATTTTCTTTTGCCTCTTTTAACATGACGATATGACCTGCATGTAGCAAGTCAAAACATCCGCATGTAAATCCTTTTGTCTTCATCTTATAATATCTATGTTTTGATTCTTAGACCAAACTTCTAGTTCAGTTCTTAATCTACCATCTCTCTGTAGATTTTCGTATCGTTTTGTTGCCATCTTTTTCCACCATGTGATTACATTCTCTAATTCGAATCTATCAAAGTTTACATTCTTCTCTAAGGTATCTGTTTCTGAGTTCATGTACTCTTTAACATTCTTATAACCATATGTGCCCAAATATTGTCTCTTTCTTTCTGTAAGATTCTTTGCATCTACAAAACATTGTTTGAATGTTCTTAACATTTCACTATCATTTTTCTCAAGTGAGTTTCTTATAATAGATATCATCTTACCTTGTGTCTTCAACTTTCTACTTGATGCCTCTGCATCTACTAAAGGTACGCCATTGTTTTTATTCTCAAACCATTCTTTGAGATGATGATATTTTTCATCATTGATACTTGGTACAAAGTCTGAATCAGTTAGACCAATAAATCTTAGATAAGGTTTCATACCATCATACATTGATGATGATTTACTTGAACCATATAATGATGTAGTCTCAAACATACAATACTTTGTGTTATACTTTTTGTTCAATGCTCTTCTGGCGTAATGCGAAGTGCAAATGGCGGCAAGAAGTTTACCACCTAGATAATTGAAACCAAATGGTTGAGTTGGTATGATATTGAAACCCATGATTGTAGAATCATTGAATCTCTTCATCGTATCTTTGTCTGTCGTATTTAGAGGTTTACCTAAGAACTCATTACGAGGTTTACTATTAATAGTAGGGCTGCCAAATCTAATAAATCCCACAATCTTATTCGTATTCTTTTCATAAACTACCCACTTTAAAGTTTTGCCTGGTATAGACTTTTGTATCATTTGAGATGCAACTATATCAATGTAATCATCATAGATTGGCATCTCTCTGCAAACAAACTCCATATCATTTGGGTGCATAGTAAAGTCTTGAAACATATCATCTTCTGGTCCCATGCCAAATAAAGATGCAGGTCTTTCTGCCATCTTTTCTAATTTGACTTTGCGAAGATAATCATCTATTCTATCGAAATTGGAATAGTAGTCAATAAAAATTTGACCTACATATTCAGCATCTTGTTTTGAAAGTATTAACATAATAAAAAACCCAAGTCCATTATACGATGAACTTGGGTTCCTGTCTAGTGAGTTTTTGTGTTATGCTACAAAATCATCTTCTGGTTGCCATGAGCATCCAGTTAGACCACCTGCCTTAAGTGCCTGTAAGGTTCTTAAAACTTCGTCTGCATTTCTACCTGTATCTAGTGCGTTCACTGATACATGTTGCACGACTCTTTGTTTATCAACAATAAAAGTTGCCCTATAACAGACTCCTTCTTCTTGGTTGATAATACCCAAAGATTCTGAAAGATACAAACCACAGTCTGCAGCTAATGTATGTTGAATGTTTCCAATCAACTCATTACTTTGTTTCCATGCAAGTTTACAAAACTCATTATCGCCAGATATACCTATCACATTTGCCTCACTTGTCAAAATATCCATTGCAGAAATTTCTGTAGGACAAATAAATGTAAAGTCTTTAGGGTAGAAGTAAATTACTGACCAATCATGTTTATGTGGTGTATAACTCTCTTCTACTGAGACCGGTACAATCTCATTGTTAGAATTAACTCCTTGTAATTCAAAGGAAGGAAATTCATCTCCGACACAAAGCATGCCGTTGTTATAAGGGTAAGACATATCGTTCTCCATAATAAAGTTGGAGCGGAGTTCTAGGATTGCACTAGAGTCTCTTAACTGGAAGTAAAGTGTTTTACTTTAAACTAACTCCGCATGTATACAGTATACTAAAACACTGCATACTTTTCAAGGGGTTTTTTAAAATTATTTGATTTTAATTTCTAACGGTTTCTCTTCTTCTGGAACTTCTCTTTGTACTGAAATTATAAGAATGCCGTTGACAACTTCTCCAGTCTTTACTTTGAAGTAGTCGCCAAGGGTCCAACTTCTAGTGAAGTTCGCCTCTGAGATTCCTTTATGTGTAAATTCCATTTCTCTAGTTTTTTTCTTCCCTTCTACTTTGAGAACAGAATCTTTAAACTCGATAGAGAGTTCACTCTTATCAAAACCTGCAACTGCAAGTTCAATGAGAAATTCGTCCTCTGAAGACTTAATCACATTGTAAGGTGGATAGTTGGATTGTGTGGTATTTGTTAGTCTCTCCATATCATCGAAGAGTCTTTCAAATCCAATTGAAAATGGTCTGAGTTGACCAAGATTACTTATACTTGTCATAGTTTTCTCCTTTATTAAGCAAGTTATGTTACCTAACCTCTATTGAGCATTAGGGTAGCAGAGAACCGAGCTCTTTTCAAGACTTGGGGTCACTAGATGTCGGCGTTGCCCAATCCTAGTTCCAAATCCGAGCTCTTTTGAAGTTCTCGTACTACTATTATATATGTCTTCTTACAGATTTTTCAAGGGGTTTTTTAAAAAAAACCTAATAAATGTCTCTGATTACATTCTGTAATCTTCCGCATTTCATAAGGTTGTGTAGTTTGTCTGCTTGCGTCTTTAGATACTCGGCAGACAATGATGCATAATATCGCATTGTTATCTCCTGTTATGTTAGAAACTATCTGACAACTGGACTTCGCTTTCGCTACTTACTCTTTGTGTCGTAATTGTTTCTGTTATGTGACAACTGTGTGTCACAATAGTATTTAGTAATTATACTAGCTAAAGGTTATATTTGCAAGACCCTTTATGTTTCTTCTGACCATTTCATTTTTAACCTTTTGTCTGAGTTTAGGTATAACTGGTTTGTTATATGCATCTATCAACTCTGCATTAGATTTGCATTTCATATAGTCATGAACTATGGTTTTCTTTTTTGTTGCTCTATCTATTTGTATAGAGGTTTTACCGAATTTCACTGGCATCATAATCTCCGTTTTTATTATTCTCTATTATTTAGTGTTATCTTTTTGAACAGTTCCTTTCTGCACCATGCCAAACATCATAGTTATTACCTACAACTACTGCCATTAGAAAATTCATATTATTCAAAGATTGTGTAGATAGAGTCTGTTGTTTTATATCGGATTCGATTGCAGGCAAGAGAACAAGTGTTTTAATGAGAAACATTTCTGGTACTGATGGTTTTTCACCTGCGATAGGATTTATTTCATAAACACAATCATATTTAAGACCACGATAAGTTGTATAGATGTCTGCTAGTTGTAATGTGACAAAGGTTGCCCATTGAACATTTGAAATTGGTTCAACAAGTGTAAATTGTAACCTGTTCTTCTTTTCCTTTGACTTTAATCCTATCAACTCTAGTGAATGCTCTGTCTGGACATAATTGATAAGTTCTTTCCGATAACAACAAGTCCACCCCATTATAATTTCTTGTTTGTCCTTCGAGTCTAGCACCCAAGTTGACTGCATCTCCGATGACGGAATAGTCAAATCTAAGTTCTGAACCCATGTTTCCGACAATACATTCTCCTGTGCTAATGCCAATCCCGACATTAATAGGAGGTAGGTTGAGAGGAGCAAGTTCTTCATTCAATTCCTTTGTAGCATCTAAAACTTCTAGTGCTGATTTTACGGCAAGGTCTGCGTGGTTTTCACAATCAAGTGGTGCATTCCAAAAACTCATTATGCAATCCCCCATATACTTATCTATGGTTCCACTATTATTTAGTATTATCTTGGTTTGCATATCTAAGAATTTATTGATGAGTTCTACTAAACCCTCTGGATCATCTTTCTGCATATAGTGTTCGCTTATGGGAGTGAATCCTATTATGTCCATGAACATGAAAGTCATCTCTCTTCTATCTCCGCCAAGTCTAAGTTTACTTGGGTCTTTTTGTAGTTCTTCAATCATGTCAGGAGATAAATACTTTTGGAACTGCTTCTTAATTTGTTCTTTGAGTTGGTAAGTAGTATAGTATTGGTTGAAAGAAGCGTGCCCAAAAACAACAACGGAGCTTAACGATGACCAGAAGATATCGAAAAGAACGAGATTGTAAAACCACAAATAGTGACTTAACCCCACCTGAAGTAAAACGAAACCTACAGAAACTATCGCCGAGAAGGCTGTGGGAAGTTTGTAGACCGATACCAGTATTCCTAGAAGGACTAACAGAAGAAGAAAAGTCTCGAGCATTTCAAGAGTCTCGGATACATGTATTTGAACTCCTGACGAAACGGTTTGGATTAGGTGTGCTTGAACTTCGTGAGGATACATTACACCCATTGGGGTTGAAACTGGAATAGATAACCCCTCAGCGGTTAGTCCATAGACTAGAATCTTTCCTTCTATATCAGAATCTTGCAAGTCTGCAAATGAGATAGATTCGAATTCGTTCCAATACGAAATCATCAAGTCTGCGCTTGATGTGGTCTCTATTGGTTTGTCTCTTCCCATTTTAACCCATTCAATACCTGCATCAGCAGTTACCCTAGTTTGATAATTGGGTTGGTCATAGTATGCTCTGAGAACTTCGAATCCTAAACTTGGGTATAATTGACCATTTGCCTGGATGACCAGCGGAACCGCTCTGTTTGTTCCGTCAAAATTTGGTGTATTCGCCACAGGTGGTGTGGCAACTGTCACGCCCATACCCCATGCTGAGTTTTGTAATTCGGTTCGGGGACTTACTAGACCTGGAAAGTTCCACACATGGTCTTGTATATCGCCATCACCAAATACTGAGGTGTTTACGAATGGTGCATTACCAGATTCTTTTTGTATTGTGGGTGCTGAAGATAATATCGTTAGTCTGTTTTCTAATGCCTCTGCAAAGAGTTCATCACCACCGAATCTATCTTTCTCTGCAAAGAGTATGTTGAATACATGAGTGTTTGAGTGATGTGTTTCCCATAATGTATCTGCATACACATCTCTAGGGAAAGGATACTGACCATACTTCTCTATTGCCTTTTCATCTATGTTGACCAGTAGTATGTTGTCTACTATCACTTTTTCTTTTTGTTGATGTAGAACATCGAAGTAAGACCATCTAACATTATCTATTAGATAGGGCGACCATATCTTTATACCCACAAGGGCGACTATGGTTATTAAAACTGTTTTCCAACTATACATAGATATCTACGAGATTACCTTTCTTCCACTCGATGAGTCGATACTTCCGATATCTGTTGAGTATCACTGTTCAATTGTAGGCCACGCAAAAAAGAATATGTATAGACAAACACCAATAAGTGCAATTGCAAGAACTGTTGACCAGAAACTTGACCACCATTGTTGTTTTTTCTTTTTACGATATTCGTTAACCATTGCGATGGTCCTTTCTCGTGATTCTTTTGAAAATGGATTCGCTTCGTTCATAATATTAAACCGATAATAAAACCTATATTTAGTCCTAAAGAACAGACTAAGATGAAGTCTTTTTTAAAAGAATACGGTATCATGTCGATTGTGTTCATGAAAATTTCTTCTGTATTCGTTTATAGATATAGTATATAGACAGTCCGTAAGTAGCGAGAACAGTCATAGTGAAACCTATGTAAATGAGTTCTATTGGTGTGAGGAAGAGAACTTGCCAAACAAAATCAGATGCAGCTTCGACATCACCTAAAGATTCAGGCATAACCATATCGTTCTCTTCAAAGAGTTCTAATATGTCGTCATACTCTTCTTCAGTGAGACATTCATAAAACTCTTCTGGACATTCAGTCACTTTGAGTCACCGATACTGTACACCCTCCAACAGTCATACAATTTTGAGTTAGATTGTAAGACTTATTGGTTGCGCCTTGTTGTAATAAATTAAGTGTTGTTGGTTGACTGCCTGTAAGTGTTATTTGTGCGTTATGACTTCCTGTATCTTTCTGCATAATGCTAGCAACAGAACCGTCTTGAGTGCCATAGTAATATGTATGTGCGTAATGACTTCCTGTTCCAGATTGATGTGCATCATGGTCAGCATCATCTATATGTATATCTAACCAATGAGTATGTGAACCATTCTGATAGACATCTACTTCATTATTATTTCCCCATATGTGACGGCCATATGTTGCACCATTCCATTGTTCTATGTTTTCAGTATTATCTGTTCCATCAATATCACCACCCCATGCTTTACCTGAACCCCAATAAGATACCCAACCAATGTAATTTCCACTACCGTTTTGAATTAAGTTAAATACATTACCAGAATGTCCTACAGTGAAGTTTATTTCGTTATCATAACCTATTTGTGTTATGTTTAAATTTAAGTTATCTCCACTAGATACTTGTTCGACATGAACATGATTGTCGTCAGCAAAAGTAAGGCCACTTATCAAAATAAATGCCCCTACAATAAATGTTTTTTTTAAAAAATCCACCATAATAATAATCCTAAAATTAATCCCTCGGTGTATGACACCCATAACATTTCATATTCATCTAAACCAAAATAGTCGGCAACTTCCCATGTTAGGTTTTCATGCCACTGTCTTAATTTAGCAAAGTCAATATTTATGCTCATAAATTTCTCCTTAATCTTGTCGTATAACAATTGTAATTCCATCTCCATCTCCAAATGTCATGACACCTGAGTATCCTGGAACTTCGGCATCTATAATACCCGAACCACCACTTGTTATAATTATATTTATGACTCCTTGGACATTACGAAAGAAAACTAGGTCTCCGTCTTGTTCAAAAACATTAAACTGAGAATCTTTGTTGAAACCTGGTGATGCACCTTTAAGTGCAAACCCAGCTAATTCAGTACTTGAACCACTTCTGGAACCTAACGATACCGTGGTTCTCTCTAATTCTTCTATAACATCTAATAAGTCTTGTAAAAAATCCACATCCAAATAATCTATGTCTAACTCTGAAAATGATAAATCTTCAGTCGTATCGGCCAAAGCATCTCCCTCAAGTTCATTGAACTCTAAGAAGTCTACATCTAATAAACCCTGGTCATCATAATTTTCATCTTGATAGGATTCTTCCATCGATTGTCGTATTTCCGAAGGCGGATTTACGATGAACATGTTGTCAATCAGATTCGGCGTAATACCTTGAACCGTGACTGCTGTAGTTGGTGGTGAATCATACGATGCAACAGTAGTTGCCTGATATGGTTGATTTAAAACGGTTTCACCACCGTCATTATAAACTAGTATTTCTCCAGATGATTCACCTGTCTCTTCATCCGGAAGTAAGATTACCATAGTCCTTCCCAACTCATCAATGGTGGTTGTAAAATCTGTCCCTCTCATTGTGATATTGGCTGTAGGAGTAGATACATCTACATTTTGTTTTTTAATTCTTGAACCACCACCCGAGGCGAATCGTGCTGTGC
>Ga0213868_10006131_pt1 | contig 10672 bp, 8 predicted proteins | sample PICome_9_FD_160087 | JGI IMG/M metagenome (GOLD analysis project Ga0213868, IMG submission 160087) | Coastal seawater microbial communities near Pivers Island, North Carolina, United States - PICO127 | ecosystem: Environmental > Aquatic > Marine > Coastal | place: USA: North Carolina | collected...
GAGGTATAGAAAAAGATGATGTCGCCGCTTCTTTCCGGGTCGTCTTCGACGACTTTGACTTCGCTTGGTTCGTTCAGCGGTAAAGGAGGACGCGCGATGACGACGATCGCGTCGCGTTCGAGGAGTGCTCGAGTCACCGCATCGTCGTCCTCGAAATCATTTCCATCGCCTCGAAGAGGTAAAGCGACGTCGACGACTAATCCGATGAAAGTCTTCACCGTCTTTGCCTCCAGAAAAGACACGCCTCCTCCCTTTACCACGAAAGCGGCGACAAAAACAACTCGTTTAAACGCAGTTCTAGAACCCGAGCAGCAAAGACAGCAAAACAATAGCGACAACATCAACGCCGAAAAGCCTTTGCAAGGAGTGAAAGGTGTAAAACGCTTGACGAAATCGGAACGCGAGAAAAATTCGAAAGATTACGAGTGGGCGGCGTTGATTTCGAGCTGCGGAGTAACCTCGATTGCAATTACGGCGACGTATTTTCGATTGTTGAGGTCGTATAACTTGATGGACGACGTCGGTGGGGTGAGTGTTTTTCCGACGGCGGAGTTATTCGCGCAGTTGGCGCTGATCGCCGGAGCGGCGGTCGGGATGGAGTTTTACGCTCGATTCGCGCATAAATACTTATGGCACGACGTTTGGTGGTCCATGCCGATGAAATACAGGAAAGATTGGAACAAAAAGATTTGGTTGTTGCACGAGTCGCACCATTTACCGAGAGAAGGCGCGTTCGAGGCGAACGATATCTTCGCGGTGGCCAACGGCGTGCCGGCGTTTGTGTTGTGCTCGTACGGTTTTTTCACGCCGGGGGTGTACGGAGGGTTATGTTTTGGCGCCGGTCTTGGCATCACCTTATTCGGTATCGCGTACATGTACGTTCACGATGGGATGGTTCACAAACGATTTCCGACCGGGCCGTTGGGAAAACTTCCGTGGTTGCGAAGGGTCGCCGCGGCGCACACCATCCACCACACCGAACAGTTCCAGGGCGCGCCGTGGGGGTTATTTTTAGGCGAAGACGAATTGAGTAAACACCCGGGCGGTATCGAAGAACTCGACAAAGTCTGTTTAGCCAACGACAGAGCGGATAAACGACGCGAAATGGAGTGTTTAGCGGCTGGGTTTTCCAACGCCGAGCAGTGCGACGTCCCGATCCATCTCTCCGTCGGATCTTCCAAGGATGACTATTTAGTCGTTTCCCAAGACGAAACCGAGTTAGGAATCAAAGCCGGATTACACATTCCAAGTCAAATAGAATCGCCGCAGTGCGTGATCACCGAAGACGGGAAGCGAATCAACGAATCCTTAAAAAGCGTCGTTTCCGAAGCCAAAGAATAAGACTAATAAGAATACTAATATGTAAAGAGCGAGCGAGCGAGCGAGCGAGAGAGGAAGCAAACCAGCAGAGCGCGAACCGCGTTACGCGAAGCGCCCGCGGCAAAGAGAACGCCGCAAAAGGGTAAAGTTTTGCGCCTATCCATAGAAAAAAGAAGTAAGAACGCAGCACACGCACCTTGTTAAGCAGCAGCGAAAGAGAAAACGAACTATGTAATATATAAAACCGATATATAAAGATATAATACACGCGTAAATCGAGTACTTGTTTAGGGTATACTAAACCCTACAAGTACGTCGTTCTCTCTCTCTCTTTCTCTCTTCTTCATCTCTTCATTTCATTAAGGATTGAACGCTACACCGCGCAAAATCAAAATGTTCTCCTCTCCTTTTGCGACGACGATGACGCAGTCGTCCTCGTTTTCCCTCGTGAAAGCTCCCGCGAGTTTTTGCAACGCGAAACAACATAAACATAAACATCAAAGGAAGGAGATAAAAAGACATTTTTGCGTCCCCGTCAGCAGCACGATTCTCGTTAAGGAAACCAACGACGAGGAGGCATCGAAACCAACGAGGACGAGAAGAAGAGACGCCGTCCTTTTGGCAACGTCCGCCGTGTTCTACGCGTTGCCGTCTTTCGCGTTCGGTGGTGGGAAAAAAGAAGAGAAACCAGACCCGACCGCGGCGAAGAACGCGAAGAAAGCTGCCATTTTGGCTGCCGCGAGAGCGAAAGCGGAAGGGCAAGCCGCGAAACAACAAGCGATATCGCAAGAAGAGGACGCAACTCCAAAGAAGGAGTTACAATCGGCGGCGTTTTTTGATGCCAGCAATTCAGGCGCAGGAGTGAGAGGTGGAGGCGCGGATGCGAGCAACACGTACGAGGTCGTGAAAGAGCCCGAACCGGCGGCTCCGGCGCCGTCTGAACCGGCGGCGACGACTCCGCCGCCGCCGCCCGCCGCCGAAGCGCCCGCCGAAGCGGAGGAATCCGGAGGCTTCAGCTTACCGTCCGTCAGCTTACCGTCCGTCAGCTTACCGTCCGTCAGCTTGCCGAAGTTGCCGTTTTAATACATTTATAATACTACCATACCATACCATACAATACGACATGTTACGACGTGTTCTTTTCTCCTCAGAACAAACAGACCTTTCATGGCTCAACTGATACTCGACACCAAAAGCCATCGAGGACGACGACGAGGACAACCGCGACGAGTATTTATTCCTCTCCTATCGCTCGTACTCGTCATACTCTACGCGAACTACCGGGTTTTCGACGTGCTGACGCAGATTGAATCCTCTCCGCCGCCGGCAAAAGGGAAAACCGAATTGGAAAATTCAAAAACTGATGAAACCAACGAGAACAAAACCGAAGATGAATCGATGACGATGACGATGCCTGCGATTGGATTCGGCACGGCTGGGTTAGGTCTTGAGACGAAAGAGAGCGTCAAAAAAGCCTTACAAGTTGGGTACAGAATGATAGACACGGCGCAAGCTCCGGAGTGGTACCGGGAAGATTTAGTTGGGTTAGCCATAGAGGAGAGCATAAACGTGGTGAAGAGAAAAGACGTGTTCGTGACGACGAAGATCCATCCGAGACATTTAGGCAGGAAAGGGATGGATATGATTGAAACTTCGTTAACAAACTTAAGAACGACATACGTAGATTTAGTTTTGTTGCATTACAGCGAGTGTTGGGGGAATTTATGTTCGCGAGGGGAAGTCGTTCCGGGGACGTGGAAAGAGGCGTACAGAGAGCTCGAACGGTTAGTCGTGGAGTTTAAAGTCGCGCGGTTTATTGGCGTCTCGAATTTCAACGCGAACGCTCTGGAAGAATTGCACGCGTTTGCAAACGTGCAACCGTTGGTGGTGCAAATGCGTTCTGACGTCTTCGCGCAAGATCGGAGGACGATGGACGTGTGCGCGAAATACGGGTGGCGATTCGAAGCGTATTCCTCTTTAGGCGGTCAGTGGTGGCAGTATAAAACCAATCCGGTGTTGAATAACGACGTCGTGAAAAAAATTGCTGCGAGATATAACGTCTCGCCTGCATTGGTCGTCCTCAATTACGCCAAGAACGTGTTGCATCAAACAATCATCCCGCGAAGTCGAGATCGGAAGCACATGGAAGATAGTTTGTTGAGGTTAGATTCGTTCGAGTTAGACGACGAGGAAATCGAAAGTTTGAAGGCTCTGGACGGGAAAGTACCTTCGAAAGATTAGAAGAAGTAGTGTGTAGGATTTTTAGGGCTCTAAATTCGTATAGCGGCAATGAATGTGTTTTGTTTTACAACATGAAATGAATCATCTATCTCTAAACTAATATTAATCTTCTTTTTACAACTTCAGCTTCTTCTTCGCCGGTTCGTCTTCTTTATCGACCCTCGCGGTTTCGGCGAATGCATTATCGATCTTGACTTGACTCAACTTCTCCGCGCTTTGCTTCGCCACCACCTTCGCGAACATGCTCTTGATATCCTGCGTGTTCTTCTTCGCCACCGCGACGACTTCTTTTACGCACGCGTCGCCTTGAAATTCGATTTTTCCCATCTCCGGAGTCACCGGGTACCACTGCAAATCTTCGCCTTTCTCGATGACGCCTCCTCCTCCTTGATGGGTAGTAGTTTCATCGTCCTTCAAAAACGATGCGATACCTTTCGTTTTATCCGTCAGCCACGTCTTCACCGCTTCTTTTTTCAACATCACCGGCATCCGGTCGTGCAACCAACTCAACCTCGTCCCTTTCGAGTCTCTCGTTAACAAACTCGTCGTCCTTAATATCTCGCCGCCGCCGTCGCAAAAATCGTCTCCTTTGTACGTGTCCATAACCGCGCACACGCACAGCAATTCCCCGTCTTTTCTCGACACGTAATACGGTTGTTTCCCCATTTTGTCCTTCTTCCATTCGTAAAAGCCGCGAATCAAAACCACCGCCCTTCCTCTCCCTTTATCTTTCGCGTTCGCCTCTGTGCACCTGTTGAACATCTGTCTTTCTAAAATCGTTTCCGAGCGACAGTTAAACGCCACGTAATGATCTCTCTTCCTATCGTACGTAGATTTCTTGTACGATGGAATCAATCCGAATCGTGTCGTCCACACCTCGTCTTCCGCGACGAGCGTTGCGACCGTTTCCGACGGCGCGCAGTTACGCAACTGAGCGTGCGCACCTTCGTTCACCCACGTGACGATTTTGACATCCTTTTCCTCCTCGTCTTTATCTTCTTTCACAGCAGAAAAGAGTTTTTGGACGTCCTCGAGGGAAACGCGCGCGTTGACTCGTCCGCACATTGTGGTGATGACGTCTCTTCTTCTTCTTCTTCTCCCGGTCGAGCAAACATCAACGGAGCATTTCTCTGCGGTACGTGAAAGAAAATTGCGTCGACCTTTTGAGTAGTTTAGGGTTGCTAATAAAACCCTAAATAGGATATATGGGAAAATTCTCGGAAGCGTGACTTTCCTCACTCTCCGTGGTCGCGCGCGCGCGCTCTTTCTAGAGAGAGAAAGAGAGAGAGAAGGAGAGACACGTAGAAAGATGTACTCGGAACCATCCTCCGAAAACCCGTTAAACGCGTGCACGTTTTGCGGCCGCCAACAGCTCAACAGTCGAGAGTACAATCACATTCGAGACACGTTGCATCAGCTCTCCCCGGCGGAGTTGGAAAATCGCGGGTTTTGTTTCGTCTGCTTGAACGAACAAAACATACTCTGGCAACTCATCACCGACCACGACGACATATTCCAAACGCACATCGTGTGCAAACTGAACGGCGCAGATTTGAAGTTCTTGAACCAAGCGAACAGCGAAAGCAGAGAGGCGATGAAGAGGAGCAAAAACGTCGCGTCCGTTCCCGGGAAGTTTAATGGTACGAATGCGTTACGGTTTGAGATCGAAGAGCGAATTCGCGAGAAACGCTTCGGAGGACATTTTCATCTCATCATCTCGCCCCTTTTTCTTCTACGCATCATCGGATCTTCTCGTTTGATGTAATATCACGTTCTGTTTTGTTCGATTTTCAACTGACCACGTATCGTCTTCTTTCTTTGACTTCATCGTTCTTCTTTTATTACGCAGTGGGCGAGTTCTCGTCGAAAGAAACGCTCGAGTGGGCGTGGCAGCGATGGACGCGAGAAGAGGAGGAGTTCTGCTCTTTAGTGTGCGAGATTAACGATTTGGAGTTGCTGAAATGGGCGAGAGAGGAAAAACAATGCAGGTGGGACGCGACGACGTCGTGGGAAGCGGCGAGTAAAGGGAACATGAAGACGTTGAACTACTTGTTCGAGGAAAATTGTCCGATGGACGAAAAGACGTGCGCGGAGGCGGCGGAGAACGGACACTGGGAAGTGTTGAAGTTTTTGAGAGAGAAGAAGAAGGTGCCGTGGGATCACAACACGACGAGCGCGGCGGCCGCGGAAGGGAACTTTGAGATGTTGAAGTGGTGCAGGCAAAGAGAATGTCCGTGGAACATCGGAACTTCGCGAGGCGCGTGTCAAAGCGGCCACTTGGAAATGTTGAAATGGGCGATGGCGAACGGTTGCATGGCGAACGAGACGACCATGAGCGAAGCGGCAGAGTATGGACAGTTGCAGTGCTTGATTTTCTTACGATCGCAAGGCGTCAACTGGGATTACCGCACGTGCAAGATGGCCATGAAGCACGGTCACCGCGACGTCTACGAGTACGCCGTGGAAAACGGGTGCCCGACGCAAGCGCCGGAACCGACGGCGACGCATCATCACCACCCACACCACCACCATTTCCACCACATCTTGGGCGGTGGTCCAGGGGGCGGTTTAGGAGGCGGTCCAGGCGCAAATGGCGGCGGTCCCGCCCCGGGAGGACACATGCAAATGTTGCAACAACAACAAGCCGCCGCCGCGATCGCCGCCGCGCAACAACAACAGCAAGAACAAGATGAAATGGAACTCGAGGAGTGGGAAGCAGAACTTCATTGATTGCGAGACTAAGTTAAGAGAGAGAGAGAACGCGGGTGAAAACTTGATTCTTTTTCTCTCGGAGAGATACAACCAAAGAGGAGGAATATTTAATTGAAAAACTCTTTACAACATAACACGAACACGAATAACACGACGACGACGATCAATAAAACAATGCATCGTTACCGAAGAAGCTCGTAAAAATAAAAGAATACGCGAGATGTTCTCCACCACCGCCTCCGCCTCTTCGTTTCGTTTCCATCTTCCTCCTCGTCTTCCTCTTTCTCTTCGGGGGCGTTCCCCGCGTTTTTTATCCATTTCCAATTCGGAAGGAGGAGGAGGAGAAGAAGACAAACATCATGATTATCTGCGCCATCGATCGACCCCGGGCAGATACGAACGGACGAATTTAAAGCTCGAGCACGCGTGTTCGGACCATTACCCTCTGGATTTGTTTCGAGCGCAACTTTCGTTTGGTTTTAACGGTGGCAGTACCAAAAGCCTTTCAGGAGGGGAGTTGGGAACCAAAAGAGAACGAAATACGTCAGATGACGACGACGAGAATGTTGACGAGAATGTTGGAATCGAGATGTCCGTCATCCTCCCAGAGTCAGAAGAATTAGTGGCGAACGTATTCTCTGCTTTGGGAAAACCGGACGAGGATCCGCACTGGGCGGATGTGTGGCACGGCGGGATCGCGTTGAACGAATACTTGGTTTCGGACGAGAGCGGCGGCTCGTTAGTGCGAGGGAAGCGAGTGTTAGAGTTAGGTTGCGGCGTCGGGTTAACGGGTGTTTTGTGTGCGATGGAAGGAGCGAGGAAAGTGACCATGACGGATAGAGAGCCGTTCGCGTGTTATTGCGCGGCGGCGAGTGCGGTTGCGAATGGATTTGGCTCGGTGACGAAAGCGCTGGATGAAGACGCGAGCGTCGTAGACGGGTTGGCGCAGATGGATGTAGGTTTGTTAGAAGGTGTAGTCGATAGGCGTAGTAGAAGTAGCCGAAAGTGTGAATGCATCGAGGCGAAGATTATGGATTGGTTCAAGTTGGATGAGTATCTCGTCAAAGAGCAGGATGATTTTGCGTACGACGTCGTCATCGCGTGCGATTGTTTGTATTGCGAAGAAGCCGTCGAAGCCGTGGCATCGATCGTATTTAAAGCCTTGTCGAGACGACAACAACACGGCGCCACGTCATCGCCGTTTACGTTTCTCCTTGCCGATCCGCCGTCGCGATTCCCGCAAAACCACGAGAAGTTTCTCAAAATCATACGAGAGAAGAGCGGCGTGAAAGACGTAAAGAGGAAAGATACGCTGTTAGCAGTTCGGAATCCGTGTCAAGAGGATGAAGGCGAAATAATCGTCAAGATTTGCGAATATGCGTTCCGTTAGAACGTATGTCTGATGTATTTCTATATGCAATTTGTACTGCTGGTAGTATTATCTAGAATGTTAAGCGCTAAAATTTTAATTTATCATCTCGAAGTTTCGTACTCTTCCCTTCGGAGTCAATCATGTTCACGTCGTGCGCTTTGGCAATTTCCATAAACACTTCCATGGATAAATCAAACGAGTGCACAGCCGTCGTCCCTTTGACTTTATCAAAGTAGTGGTACGGAATCTTACTTCGACTCGGACGCCAATTCGAGAACCCGTACATGTCCACCGAGTCGCACAGATTCAGCATGAACAACATGGCAAAGAAACCAGACATTGGTTTGCGCTTGTACGCACCTGGATGTTTCAGCTGCTCGACTGCTTTACCTTCCTTGACCAACTTTTCATTTTTTTCGCGGCGTTCCGCCGCGCGTCGTTGTTCGAGGACGTCTTTCAGCTGCAACCAAATACCGTAGCCTTTTACGGTGAAATCCGGCGAGGTCAACACCGGGACAACTGGAAGCTGTCCTTGCGCTTGCATCCGGAGGAGTTTCGGGTACAATTGATTTCTCAACGTGTGCAACACGGACTCATACATGACTAAGAACGCGTCGGTTTCTACAACCGGCGTTCTTTGCGTGATTTCTCGCGCCCAGTGAAAATTGATCATGTTAAACGTCGTCTTCGAGCCGACGTAATCGGTAAATCGACCGCCAACCGGGGCGTTGTTCATTCGTAAAACCGCATCGTGCGCGTCGATATCTTTCCCATGTCTCGAGGTGAGTAAAGCTCCACCGTTACCGACAACTGCACACGTCTTGTACCGCCACGACGGATCGCGAGGTGGTAACGCGTCGTAGAGGTGTTTTGTGATGCGAAATGTTAAACCACGCGTTCCGGGCGGTTTTGAGCGCAACGCTTCTTCCAAACCAGCGCCGGCGGTTTCAATTTTCATGTGTTGCTGTTGTTGTTGCTGCTGCAAGTTATCGCTACTATCACCACCAAGTCCGAATCCAACGTCGTCGCTTTCGTCAATCACCGTCTCGGCTTCAGCCGCTAAGGCTTCCACATCCGCATCCGCCGCGCCTTCGCCCCCCCCGCTATTTCTATGTCTCAACAACCTCCTCCGTCTTCTACTATTTGCCGTCGCCTCCATATCCGCCTCTCCAACGCTCTTCCAATTCGGCAAATCCTGCGCCATGCCGACTTGCGTCACCGCGTACACTCTTCTATAATAGTTCATCCCGTCCACTCTCGGCGTCGGATCGTACTTAAATATCCCTCGGTGCGTCAACAAAGGAACCGATCCGTTAAAATTCGCCTCCAAAGCCGTCCTCTCGCTCCCTGGTTGGTCCACATCGAATGGAAGCTTCGAAACGAGCCATCCTCGGGCGAGATGCGGCTTATTCCCCGTCGCCGCGGTTATCGTCGCGACCGGATCCTCGTTACGTTCCGCGCTCGTCGTCGTCGTCGTCGTCTCGCTACCGCTACTCCTATTCTCCTCCTCCGTCTCATCTAAATGCGCGTCCACCGTCGACTGCGGTAAATCGTGCGCAATCACCGCTTCTCGTTCGTGTTCGCCTTCTTCCTCTCTTCTTCTTTCGTTCCCGTGGTTTTCCTCCTCCTCCTCCTGAAACGTCGTGTGTTGATGAAACTGAGCAAAGTGCTTCACCTCGTCCAAAACATTTTTCTTCGTCTTCGAAATCGTCGTTTCAGAGAGAAAGCCGCCGAGTTTACGTCGAATCCTTACTCTGAACGTGACTGTCTTCTTCCCCGAGGAGTTTGAGGTGGTTTTGAGGCAGACGCCGACGAGAAAGACGAGGCACAGAACGACGACGAAAATGCGAAAATTGGTTCTCTTCTTTCCCCGCGAAGGAGGATGATGAAAGAAAGACGACCACCCGAAAGCTGATGACGACGTTTTGAGGTTCGCTTTTGGCGTCACCGCCATCTCTCGAGGAATGGGGTGACGCGATTTCCAAAGGTGTTTTTGTTCTTTTCGCGTTTTTGTCGTCGTCGGGAGGGGTGAGAATTTGTGAAGTAAAACGCAGGTGTGTGAAGCGAGAAAAGACGCGAGCGATGGTATATATGGTATATATATTCGCTATACGACGAGTGCATAACAGTCGGTGCTAGGCTAAAAAGGTAAGTCTCTCTCTCTCTCTCTCTCTACATTATTCGGTGATCACTTTCGTCCCCAACCCTTTGAAATCCCCTTTCTGGACGTCTTCGCACACCGTCACGTACGAGTACATCTCCTCGTCGGCGTCTTCGTTGTCGTTTCTTCGTCGAGAGATTTGGACGCGAATGCGCTTCGGGACGTTGCGAATGCCTTTGGACCAAACGGCTTTGTTTAATTTCACGTCCACGCGGACGTCGGACGTTTTCATCATCTTTTGCGCGAACGTTTTGATCTGTGTTTGGTTAATACAAGAGGTGAAGGGAGTTTTGAGTCAGTTTTTGTTTAGGGTGTTTTGGGGTCTTGCACCGGAACACAATTTTCCCTCATCTCTCTCTCTCGGTCGCGTCGCCCGAAGAGCACGAACGAACGCGCACCACGCGCAAATACGCGACAAACGCGCAAATAAATACACCGCGTGTACGTTTCGCGCGTTTCGCGCGTCTCTCGCAAGTCGCAACAGGATCCATTTTTCGAGATTTCAAGTCTGTTTTTACGCAAAAATTTACGCGTCTAAAGGAAAAACAAAAGGAGCAAATTTGCGCGTAGAAGAAAAATGCATTTTCGGAAATCACGCCGAACGAGCACGTACCGCTTTCACCGCGCGCGGAGCTCTCTTCTTGAAAGTCACTCCGTGCGTCGCTTTGCCCAAGTTGATGGTGTATTCTCTCGTGACGACGTCGTCGGCACCCATTCTGTCTCTATGCGTTTCACGAGTTGTGGTTTTGTCTAAAAGTGGAGAAATTTCTCTTTGCTTTCTTTCGGAGGTCTTTGTGTTAGGGTGTAGGGTTTAGTTGGGTTGCCTCTCTAACTTTACGCTTCGACTCTCTATTCGCTATACTCGT
>Ga0213868_10006132_pt1 | contig 10671 bp, 7 predicted proteins | sample PICome_9_FD_160087 | JGI IMG/M metagenome (GOLD analysis project Ga0213868, IMG submission 160087) | Coastal seawater microbial communities near Pivers Island, North Carolina, United States - PICO127 | ecosystem: Environmental > Aquatic > Marine > Coastal | place: USA: North Carolina | collected...
GTCGAAGCCGATAGGGTTCGAATGGAGATGCCATTTGCCGATCATGGCGGTGGTGTAACCGGCCTCGCGGAGAAGATCGGGGAAAGTGGTTTGGAGTCCGTCAAAGTAGGAAGAATTATTATCGATAAAGCCGTTTAGGTGGCTGTGTTTTCCTGTGAGAATAGAGGCACGCGAAGGTCCGCAGATAGCATTGGTGCAGTAGGACCGGTCAAAGCGCATTCCTTCGCTAGCGATACGGTCTATGCCTTTGGTAGGGGCGATTTCGTCGAAGAGTCCGCCTGGATAGCATGAAATGGCATTTGGGGCGTGATCATCTGAAAAGATAAAAAGGATGTTAGGACGATCCGCTCCTGAGAGGGCGAGCGTGAGTCCGGCAGTAAAGGTGAGAAGCTTTTTCATAGAAAGTTGGAGGTTTTGATACGAACTTAACTGTGAAGATCTTAAAATTAAGATTCCCGAATTCAAGGTCGGAGCCTATTTTACGGTATACCTAATGTTTTTTGGTGCACATAGAGAGACGATGCGTGCGTCTTGGGCGGCTATTCTGGAGGCTATCAAAGTCTCCGAAGGAATGCCGGTCTCGGATTTATCTAGGGAGCTCAAAATGAGCTATATGGGAGTGAAACAGCATTGTTTGAAGTTAGCGGAGCTAGGTTTTTTGGAAGAATGGCGGATTCCGCGAGCGAAAAAAGAAGTAGGACGCCCTGAAAAGCTCTATCGGTTGACTCCGAAATGTAATGCTCTTTTTCCGGAAGCTGGAGTTGGCCTGACGCTCGCGGTTTTAGAGGGAGTGAAACAACTTTATGGTGACTCGGCACCCGAAAAGCTTCTATTTCATCACTTCCAGGTCCTGAGAGAGCAATGGCAACCAAAGGTTAGGGCTGGGAAATCGTTGGTCGAAAAAGCAACCCGGCTGGCTGACGTCCGTGATAAGTCGGGTTGGTTTAGCAAGTGCCACTACGATGCAGAGACCGGTTTTCGAATTGAGGAATTTCATAATCCGCTGAAGAAGATTTATAAGGAGTATCCCAACGCAGTGCGAATGGAGGTCCAAATGATGGAGCAGTTATTAGGAACGAAAATTGCGAGGACTGAGGTTTCAATCGGGAAGGGTCGCAAAAGGGTGGTTTATGAAATCGCCACCCTTGGAATTCGACAGGAAGGATTGAAAACTCCAAATGCTCCGGCCCGCAATGATAATGAAGGAGACCAAGGGAGCCTATTTTAAGGTGAACCTAAGCGGGTATTCCTAGGAAGAGAAAAGAGTGAAGCGAAATATTAGGCGACCTAATATTGAATCAGAAACGACGAAAATCCCATCGATGCGTCTACTGAGAATTTTCCGATCAGCAGAATTTGTTGGGGATTTGATTGAAGGATCTAGTTCAACGAAGAATGAATTTGCTCAAGAGTCATTACCGCATAGCTGGTGACGAGAACGGGGTCGTTTTCCATCCACCGGCTGGCTTCTGTATTAATCCATGAACCGTCCTCGCGCTGTCCGTTGATGACGGTGGCAGCTAGCTCAGAACGCCAGTCAATTTTCAGACCGTCTTTCCCCTCTAGGATTGGCTTGTTAGCCGCCACGAGGCTCTTGGCCATGGCATGGTAGTAGTAGTAGAGTCCTTGCCCCCCAAGGCCTGGATTCTCTTGCAGAGTATAGTTATCGGAGAGCCAGTTGATTACGGCTTTCACTCTCTGATCGCTTTCGTCTAGGTCCGAGTAAACAAGCGAAAGGAGTCCGGAGTATGACATGGAGCCATAGCCGCGAAGGGCTACGCGTCCAGTTTTGCTATCCACCGCTTCCCCAGCTTTTGAGTTTCCAGGGTAGTAAACAAAGCTTCCATCGTTACCGGTTTTTTCCCCTTTGTTGGTGGCTTGAAGATTCTGGCAGCGGGAGACAAACTTGAGGGCGGCTTCCCAGTCGAGCTCCATGGCCTTCTTGTCACCGGAGTCGGTGGCAAGGGCGCGAGTGGTGTAGAGAGCTTCAAGAGCGCGGTGAGTGTTTGAGAGGTCAGAGTGGGCACGTGAGCCGCCGTAGCCTATTCCGCCGTCGAATTTGGTATCATTTTCGCCTTTAACTCCCCAATCGGTCTGGTGATTGATCAAGAAATTGCGAGCATTAATAATTTGATCTTTATATTTTTCGGGTCCGGCAATCCAGAGAGCCATAATAGACGCAGAGGTTGAGTAGGTGGCCATTCCGCGGCCATAGATTCCACCGTCCTCTTTTTGTTGGGACAAAAGCCATTCGATCCCCTTTTCGACGGGCGCAGGCACGGGTCCCTTGAGGTCGGATGAAGGATCGAGAAGGAGGCACTTGATCGCAAAGCCAGTAAAGGCCGGGAGGTCGGGGTCACCCCAGTAGCCTTCTTTGTTTTGCTGACTTATAATGAATTTGTTCCCTTTCTTGATGACTTCTTGAGTTTCAAGCTTAATCGAAAGATGAGCCCCTTTGAGTGGAGCCTTATCTTGTGCAATCGAGCTAAGGCTGGAGGTAGCGATAATTGAGGAAATCAGGAGCTTCTTCATTTTTTCGGAGTATGAGGTTTAACGACGACGGTGACAACTGTCCCTTCTTCTGGAACATTCTTTTCGTTTGGTATCCAAACGTCACCTAAAAGGCGATCTTTACCAAAAAAGTTTACGATTGCTTGTTCATTTGTGTAGATCCCGAAGATAATTCCGCCAATTTCAGCCTTAAATCGTCCTTCGTGCATGTAAGATCCAGTTGAGAGCCAGGGGCCCTCCTCCATAACGCTCAAGGTTGCTTCATTGGTCTCGAATTCTTCGTTAGGCTTTGGGGTTGGTGCCTTCTTGGGCCAGTTGATATGGTGAATAAGTTCGTTGGCAGGAACCCTCTTTTTCTTTGCTCCTTTGCCCCATTCCACGAAAATGTCGACCAGCGATGCTGCATGGGTTTCTGGCGAAACAGCCGGGAATTTGCCGGTTGGCTTCCAGGTTTCTTCATCAAAAATCTCGAAGAGTTCCTTTGATTCTTTGATGCCGAGAAGCTTCATCGCGATATTTATGTTTGTCGGCGAAGCGTCAGTTAGAATTAGGGTTTCGTGGACCTTATCGCTCTTCGTGGTAGCCAAAAAGTATTCGATGAGGCCTTTTGTCATGTTGATCCCACCTTTGAAACTGAGTTCCCGCTTCTTTTGATGAAGGTGGATTTTTCCAATCTTTACCTCTTCATTGTTTAGACGCTCGATTTTTGGTTTTTCAGGGCTTTTAGGCTTTGCAGGGGAAGTTTCTTGGGCAATCGCAGTCAAGAAGAGCGATAAGGCGGCGGTGATGAGCAGTTTAATCATGGCTACGGGGGAGGGATATGAATTAATTTTCGCAGTGAACTTAGTCCGAATTCAAATCGGCTGACTCATCAGGGTATTCTCTAGCGGCATCGGGAGCGTTTTGTGGTTGATGAAGTGATTGCGCAAAATCCCGCCACATCAAGCGAGTGATTTGCCGGGAAAGATAATCCCCTCCCTTTATGAGGTCTTCGGAGGCTGGTGGGTAGCCTAGTTGGGTAAGGTGATTACGAATTACCTTGAAGACCGCCAACGATATTGCTTCGAGATGTTCTTTATCGTTTCTTGCAAGTCGAAGGGTAATGACTGCAGACGAAGTTGTGTTATTACCGGAGGCTGAAAGCCAAAGGGCGATAGAGTTATTAGTGGGGGCATCGGGATTGTCACTATTGTTGATTGTCGGGATGATCTTGAGCTGGTCACTTGAAGATTCACGAATTCGGGTTGCAAGCTCTTGAAGAACTTCTTCCAAATGATCAGATGGCTTATGAGCCATCTCAAGGTGTAGATTGAGAATTTTTTCGTTGCTGGGATCGATGTTCCAATTGGGTAAGTTCTTTGTAAGAGCAGAGATTCCTTGTGCCGCTTCGGCTCGGGAGTTGGGGTCAGCTTTACTTGTATCGATGACTCTTTCAAAGGCCAAGAGGGCGCGTTGGAATTCACCTCGTGTTCGGAGTGCAGATGAAAGTTCAAAAAGCCGGTCGGGCGATTCTCCACGGGCGAACTCCCGGTAGGCGTCTAGTCCTGGCCTAGAGACTAAATCACCCAGTTCAAATTCGGTGATTTCTTTTATCTTTGGCGGTGTAATTTTATCCGAGGTTTCAGGTTGCTGGATGGGACTGTTGATATTCGGCTGATCTTTGATTTCCGGCTGAAGCACTACAGATAGGTCGATGAAATCCGAAGAATCTTCGGATTCTACGATTTCCACACCTGAGGGGGTCAGGAAATCCATGCTTTTAGTACGCAGATACCACGTGAGGAGGATGGTCCCGATCACTGCTAGAACGACAAATGCCCAGTGGATTCGCACAGGAGGTAAGAGTGGGAAACGAGAGCGCCCAGGTGAAGCGCAAAAAAACCGCAGCGAGAAAACTCTAACCGCGGCTTAAGGAGCTTGAGTGTTTACTTTTAATCAGTCTGCTGACTTCACCTGGATGGCGCGCTTGCCCACTCGATCACGGAGATAATGAAGCTTTGCACGACGAACTTTGCCGCGTGAGATCACCTCAACCTTTTCAATTCGTGGGCTGTGGACGCAATAAACACGCTCAACCCCTGTCCCGTATGAGATCTTACGGACCGTGAAAGCAGTGTTTAGGCCGCTTCCAGACTTGGCCAAGACAATGCCTTGGAACATCTGGATACGCTCTTTGCCACCTTCGACCACGCGATTGTGGACCTTGACGGTATCACCGACATTGAAGTCGGTAACGTCTGACTTCATTTGCTCTTTCTCGATCTTGCTGATGATATCCATGGTCTTAAAGTGGGTTGGCGGGGCGGAGGAACTACGGGAAGCCCGCAATGAATGCAAATCTTTTTTGAGGAATACAGCTAATCGGACAAAAAAAGGCCGGGATTGTCCTTCAGGGTCAATATGAGGGTCTTAGCGCCCTGAACTCAGGGCGTTTTCCGGGTTAAACTGTCAGCCGGTTGCCGGGGGCGGAGGAGTAAGCGAACAGGATGAGAATCCTAAAATGCCAACTAAAATAAAAAACAACGACGTTTTCATCGAACTTGGATGATATTCGGAGCCAAAAGTTCAAGGACAAACTCTTAAGTTAGAGCTCTTCTATTAATTCCTCGGCCACATAGGTCCAGATTTCTCCTAATGTCGGGTGGTAGGAGGGGATTTCAAGGAATTCGGCGACGGTTAGATTTTGGTGAAGCGCTACCATCATGGTGTGCGCGTAGTCGATGACGTGTGGTCCAACTCCGGCTGCGCCAAGGATTTTGCCAGTTTTTCGATCGGCCGTGATCGAAACAAGGCCATGCTTCTCTCCGACAATTTCGCCTTTTCCTTGATCATCGTAACGATAGGTGGCTGTGACCGGGTCAAAGCCCCTTTTGCTAGCTTCGTTTTGGTTCCAACCAAGCTCGACTAATTCAGGATCAGTAAAGATTCCGAAGATATTGAGTCGTTCATCCCAGGTTGCGGTTTGCTTCGCACTCTTTAAATAAGCGGCGATATTTTCGCCAGCGGCCTCACCCTGCATCACTGCGAGGTGAACGACTGCCAAAGGGCTCGAAACATCGCCTACACCAAAAATATGTGGCTTTGACGTTTGGCAATAGTCGTTAATCTCAAGCCGTTTTAGATCATCAGAGAATCCGGCAGCGACAAGGTTGAGAGGGGCGAGATTGGGCTTTCGACCCGAGGCCATGATTAATTGGTCACAATCGATTTGGGTTTCTTCTCCGATCGTAAGGGTAAAGCCGGAATCATGGTAGCTGACTTTGTTTAATGGTTTTTCAAAAATGATGTCTATCCCGAGATCTTGACAGCGTTTCTCCATTGCTTCCGAAAGAGCCGGAGTTACTCCGGAAACAAGAGGTCGGCTTCGGGAAATGATGGTGACCTTGGATCCGAGGCCCTCGAAGAGAAAAGCAGACTCCATCCCCACCGCTCCCGTTCCCACCACGACTACCGATTTAGGAAGGCGTGGGAGATCGACGATATCGTCACTGGTCCAATAGGGAGAATCAGAAAGACCCGGGATTTTTGGGATACTTTCGACTGAGCCCGTCGCAACAACAAAAGCTTTTCCCTTAAGAGTCCCATGTCCTTCGATTTCAATTTCGTGAGTCGAAATAAATTTTGCGTAGCCTCGGATGAGGTCAAAGTCACCGTTTTCGAGTCCTTTGACACGGTAGTGTTGGAAATCATCAATTAGCCGCGATTTTCGATTGCGAAGGGCATCGATGTCGACTGATGGTTCTTGAGCTCCAATCGCAAACTCACCTGCTTCTCGAATGGCACGCATGCGGCTGGATGTTTCGAGGAGCGCTTTGGTGGGCATACAGCCACGCAAAATACAAAGACCACCAAGTTCCGTTGCTCCATCGATAACGGCGACTTTGAAACCAAGACTCGAAGCTTTCTTTGCAGCGGCATAGCCTCCACTTCCTCCGCCGATCACGATGACATCGTATTCTTCCGACATGCCGGGAAATCTTGTCGAGTGTCTTCGAAAAGACAAGCCATCCTTCCTAGCTTTCGAAATCACGGTATTTAGTTCTAGATTTCCAGGATTGGTGCAGGCCGAAGGACGCCAAAATCAGGTTATTATGACGTCCTGACTTGAGGCCGGAAACCCGTCCTAGCTGTTCTTAGAAAAATTGGGTTTGGTCATCCAAAATACTGATGAGATTTATCGTAAGATCTTCTGGAAAGCGGCTGTCTTGGATTTTATGATTTTGTTCTTCCGAACTTGGGGCCCGCAACACTGTTGACACAAAGGGTTTGGTTGCTAGAGTGCGCCCCTTTCCGGCTGGCTTGACCCGCAATCCACTTGGAAAACTTGCCGTTTAATTCTCAAAACAAAAACACCATGGCTACCAAAAAAAAGGCCGCTAAAAAGGCCGCCAAAAAGACAACCGCCAAGAAAGCAAAACACGTCTATTACTTCGGCGCAGGAAAGTGCGACGGAGATGGATCGATGAAAGCTCTTCTCGGGGGGAAAGGGGCGAACCTCGCCGAGATGAGCAGCATCGGAGTCCCCGTCCCTGCTGGTTTCACCATCACCACCGAAGTCTGCACTCACTACTACGATAACGCGAAGAAGTATCCTAAGACTCTTGATGCTGAAATCGAAGCAAATATTTCCAAGGTCGAGAAAGCCATGGGCAAGAAGTTTGGTGACCTTAAAAACCCTCTCCTCCTTTCCGTTCGCTCCGGTGCTCGTGAGTCGATGCCCGGGATGATGGACACCATTCTTAACCTCGGTATCAACGACGAAGTCGTTGAAGCTCTCGCTAAAAAAACCGGCAATCCTAAGTTTGCTTGGGACTCCTACCGCCGTTTCCTCCAGATGTATGGAAGTGTTGTGATGGAAGTGGAAGCCGAAGCTGGCGAGCACCACGATCCTTACGAAGTCATTCTCGATAAAGCCAAAGCCAAGGCCAAGGTGAAGGACGATTCTGGACTCAAGGAAAAAGACCTCCGCGAAGTGGTTGCGGCTTTCAAGGCACTCATCAAAAAACGTTCTGGTAAGAATTTCCCGGAAGACCCACGCGAGCAGCTCAAAGGGGCTGTCAACGCTGTCTTTAATTCATGGCAGAACGATCGTGCGATCGTCTACCGCCAGAAGTATGGAATCCCCGCTGCATGGGGAACTGCTGTTAATGTGCAGGCCATGGTCTTCGGTAATACTGGTAAGACCTCCGGAACTGGAGTTGCTTTCACCCGTGATCCGGCTACCGGCGAAAACGTATTCTACGGTGAGTATCTCATCGATGCCCAGGGTGAGGATGTTGTGGCTGGTGTTCGCACACCGAAGCCTATCGCTAAGATGGCCAAAGACCTTCCCAAGTCTCACAAAGAACTTCTCGTGATTCGTAAGAAGCTTGAGAAGCACTTCCGCGACGTGCAGGATGTCGAGTTCACCATCGAAGAGGGGAAACTCTGGATGTTACAGACTCGTAACGGTAAGCGCACTGGTTTCGCCGCGGTGAACATCGCTCTCGACATGGTGAAAGAGCGTCTCATCAAAAAGGAAGAAGCAATCCTTCGTATTCCTGCTGATGACCTCGGTCATCTCCTCGCTCCGATCTTCGACGCCAAGGCTGAGAAGGCTGCCAAAAAAGTTGGTAGCGGACTTCCTGCCGGTCCTGGTGCTGCTTCCGGAAAGATTTACTTCAGTTGGGAAGACTCGGTCAAAGCTGCTGAAAAAGGAGAGAAAGTCATCCTCGTTCGCCAGGCCACTTCTCCGGAAGACCTTCGCGGTATGATCGCTGCTGATGGAATTCTCACTACTGAAGGTGGTGCTTCTTCACACGCGGCTCTTGTTGCCCGTCAGATGGGTAAGGTTTGCGTCTGCGGAGCTCACGGCATGGCTATCGATTACTCCAAGAAGACTCTCTCCGGTAACGGCGTGACTCTGAAAGAAGGCGACGAGCTTTCTCTCAACGGATTCGTTGGAAACGTTTACAAGGGTGGCATCAAGTCTTCACCTTCCCAGGTTATCCAGGGACTTATTGAGAACAAGGCTGCCGCCAAGAGGTCTGCGACTTACAAGAAGTTCATGGAGCTCATGAGCTGGACTGACAAGCTTCGTAAGCTGGGTGTCCGCACCAACTCCGATACTCCGGAGCAGGTTCAGCAGGCCATCAAGTTCGGAGCTGAAGGCATTGGCCTGACTCGCGCCGAGCACATGTTCTTTGAAGGCAATCGCATCGACTCCGTCCGTGAGATGATCCTCGCTGACGATGACGCAGGCCGCGCCAAGGCCCTCAAGAAGATCAAGGTCTTCATGAAGAAAGACTTCATTGGCATCTTCAAGTCACTCGAAGGCCGCCCGGCCACCATCCGTCTTCTGGATCCACCTCTTCACGAGTTCATCGGAACGATGGATGCCGCTCAAAAGAAGGATCTCTCCAAGAAGATTGGCATGAGCGCTCCAGCCATCACCAAGCGTATTCACGCTCTTCACGAAGAGAACCCAATGCTTGGTCATCGTGGTTGCCGTCTCGGCATCAGCTATCCAGCTGTCACCGCAATGCAGGTTGAGGCTATCCTCGAGGCTGCTCATGAGGTGCAGAAGAAAGGAACCAAGGTTCTCCCTGAGATTATGGTCCCACTCGTGGCCTACGCACGTGAGCTTGAACTTCAGAAGGATGTCATCGATTCCACTGCAGGTGAAGTTCGCAAGAAGCTTGGTCTCAAGAAGAGCGAGCTGAAATACACCGTCGGAACGATGATCGAGATTCCTCGTGCTGCCATCACCGCTGCTGAAGTGGCCAAGCACGCCGAGTTCTTCTCCTTCGGAACCAACGACCTCACTCAGACCGGCCTTGGATTGTCCCGTGACGACTCCTCCAGCTTCCTCCCAACCTATCAGGATGCGGAAGTTCTCAACAACAACCCATTCGCTGGTCTCGACCAGGAAGGTGTGGGCCAGCTTGTTGAAATGGGCGTTAAAGGGGGTCGCAAGACTAAGAAGAAACTTAAGATCGGCATCTGCGGCGAGCACGGCGGAGATCCTGATTCCGTAAAGTTCTTCCACCGTACCGGACTTAATTATGTGTCCTGTTCACCATTCCGTATCCCCATCGCCCGTCTTGCCCTTGCGCAAGCCGCCCTTGAGGAAAAAGGCATGGCTCGCGGTGAAGTGAGCTAAACGCTAACGACACAAAAAACTTCAAAGCCCCGTTCGTGAAAGCGAGCGGGGCTTTTTTAGCATCACTTTATTTTGGTTTTAAGGACCCTTTAGTTACTGCTGTTCAGTTCCAGATTCCTAGGTAAGAAGAAAAAATCTGTTAGATAAAGTGCGCTTGTCGGTTCCGGCGCTTGTAAGAATCTGAGTGTTTCAAATCTATCGATGCGAGGATTCGAAATAGGCAACATGATGATTGAAGACTTTCTATTTGATAGGTGAATTCGCTTTCACCTCTTCGAGAAACTCCCAACGGTTGATGAGTCCGTCTGCCACTTTCTTGGCGGCCTCTAGCTCTGCCATGACGATCGGGATTCGTTCGAAGTCAGTTTGGACTTCGGGTGAAGAAAGTTTCTCTTGCAGAGTAGTGACAACCTCGTCGGCTTCCATGACCCTTTCCTCTAGGGTTTCGAGTTCTTTGGCTTCAGCCATGGTGAGCTTTCTTGGTTTATCCTTTTTCTCAGAAGCCCGTTTTTTAGCTGCGCGGTTAGCAGCGGTGGCTTGAGCTCGCGCGGCGTTTTCACGCGCTTGTCGTTTCTCAAGATAATATGAAAAATTGCCCGGGCTGACTTTTACGCCGTCGTCTTCGAAGGCCACGATTTGGTCACAAATACGGTCGAGGAAGTAGCGGTCGTGCGAGACGACAAGAATGGTGCCAGGGAAGGCCGCAAGAGCTTCTTCGAGCATCCTGAGCGATTGTAAGTCTAGGTCGTTAGTGGGCTCGTCAAGAACGATGAGGTTGCCTCCGGTTTTGAGAACCTTGGCGAGCATGAGGCGGGCGCGTTCACCTCCAGAGAGGAGATCGACGCGTTCATTGATCCGTTCGTCGGAGAAAAGGAAGCGGCGGAGGTAGGCGCGGGCGCCGAGAATTTCGTCGCCAAATTCGATCTTTTCGTTTCCGTCCGATATTTCATCGAGCAGAGAGCCGGTGCCATCGAGCTGCATCCGGGACTGGTCGATGTAGTTGATTTTCACCTGCTTGC
>Ga0213868_10006133_pt1 | contig 10670 bp, 10 predicted proteins | sample PICome_9_FD_160087 | JGI IMG/M metagenome (GOLD analysis project Ga0213868, IMG submission 160087) | Coastal seawater microbial communities near Pivers Island, North Carolina, United States - PICO127 | ecosystem: Environmental > Aquatic > Marine > Coastal | place: USA: North Carolina...
CATTCCTTCCACATATCCATGGGTCCCCACATATTCAATGTCCTCTATTTCGATTTGTAAATTATTCAAGAAATGTTCTAATGTCATCGCATTCTTACACGTTTCATTCAAGAAAATATTGAGGTTGAACTTGTTGGTTGTAGTCGTATTATTATTTGTAATATTTGTAATAGAACAATTCTCGGAGACTTTCGCCATAATTTCGCTCATCATATTTTGCTGTTGACCGAATAACTCTGCGATTTCTTTGCTGGTGAAGTCCGCACTATTACTTATTTGCATTGTATTACATGATTGTTTGTGTCTAGATAACCCGGATTTGTGTTTGAACCGCTTGCTGCAATTATCACATATTATTTCCATATTATTTTCAACAGTATTTTTATGCTTACGTGTTTGCAAGTGACGTTGCCAATCCGCTTTACAATATGCTACGAAATTGCAGTCACTGCACACATGCTTGATACTTGTGTCACAAATTACATGTTTGTTCGTTTTTAGGTGACGTTCATAGTCCCTCTTTATGTTCGTTTTATATGCACAATGCTGACAATTATACTTCATATACATAAATGTGGCAAAATATTTCTCCATTTTTTACATATTTTCGTTTTTCTAAATGACCAAAATATTACGATACAAGCTTTTCAAAAAATGGTGCAAAAAAAAGTATGCAGCCCCGTAAAATAGTTACCATTTGTTACCATTTGTTACTTACTCGTAACAAAACTTGAAAAATCACGTTCTGTGCTCAATGCAAAAAAGTGCGGTATAAAGTGCATAAAAATGCTCCCGTAATCCCCGTAAAATAATTACCATTTATTACCATTTTACGGGGATTTGTCCATTTTTCAGAGGGGGTGTTAAAAAAATCGTTGGTAAGGAGATTTTTCCGGTTCATTAGGAAATTACAGCATTATGGTAAGAAAATGAAAAATGCAGTTTTTTTGCAAAATATTTTGTGTACTTTTCAGTTTTGGACATTTATTTTTGTCCATTTTCAAAATGTTTATCCATTTATTTTTCTTTCGGCGTTTTTTTAGTTAGGATCTTTTGACTAACACTGCATAATTTCAAAGTAGTTATTAATATGTTACTTACAATGCAATCATTTGTATTTCATAGCGATACTATTTTTGTCCAACGCAGTATGTTTCGCGATGTTTTTGACTACCTTTTTATCAATATTTGTATTTTGATGCGATCCTAGGATATTTCCCAACATTTTCAAATGGTATTCAAAATCAGGATTACTCGAATCCAAGAAATGAGGATGTTGTTCTCGCCAATCCGGCAGTTTTCTATAATTCAACTTCGCAACAGTTGTTACTAGATTATTTATTTTCTCATCATCAACGTCTTTATGCCATGCATCGTAACACTTGATATGTATTGTATCGCGTTTCACATCGGTACAATGAATGGGCCGCTCTGTTATATCCATCGCATTGAGACGTTCCGTAATAATATGTGTCATTCCTTCTACATATCCATGATTACCCACATATTCAATGTCGTCAATATCTATTTGTAAATTATTCATAAAATGCTCTAATGTCATCGCATTCTTGCACGTTTCATTGAGAAATATATTGAGATTGAACTTATTATCGTTATTGTTAGTAATGTGTGTAATAGAGCAATTCTCAGTGACTTTCTCCATTATTTCACTCATCATATTCTTTTGTTGCTCTCCCAGCATTATTTGTTGTTGTCCAAATAGGTTTTGCTGTGTTTCTTCAAATATTATTTGCTGTTTTTCTAATATATTCGCAAGCTCATTGCTTGGTTTGATCACATTACACTTCATTTTGTGTCGTGATAATCCAGACTTATACTTGAAACTTCTATCACAATTATCACAATCATAGGTGGGTTGTTGTGTGTTCTCATTTGCCGCGCGCGTGTGGTTCAGTATGTGTTTCCGTGTATTCATATGGTTAACCAAATGTGTTTTTCGATTGAAAGATATATTGCAAGCTCCACAATGAAACAATTTAGTTTTCACATTGTCTTTATGTGTTGCTGAGTTCATATGTCTTACGTAGTTGGTCTTGCGATGCGTAGTATAATCACAGTTATCACACCTATATGCAAAGGACATTCACTTAATATACACTATACCAACAAAATAATTGCTCGTTTTGCTCGCTATTTTTACGGGATTTCACAACATATCTTAATGGGTTTTACGTGATGAAAAAAATGCTAAACACAAAATTATGGTGTCGTAACTTTTGCCCTAAAAAGTTACCATTTTGGGGGTGGTTGTTACTTACAAGTGCGAAGAATTGGTCATATACACTCGGTGTCGTCTTCTAACGTCGTGCAATTTTTCGTGCTCAAAATCAGCCTTTTTTTGTTATCATTTATTACCATTTATTACCATTTCTAACCAAAACGAGCAATTCTTGTCCAAAAAATTATTGGTAAGGACATTTTTGGTCCAATCATGAAAACCGCTCTTTTATGGTCTAAAATCAAAAAACACGTTTTTTTTGCAAAAGATTTTCTGTACTTTTCAGTTTTGGACATTTATTTTTGTCCATTTTCAAAATGTTTATCCATTTATTTTTTTCTCGGCGTTTTTTTAGTTAGGATCTTTTGACTAACGACACCATATTTTGTATTTTTAGGTTAAATGAATGTATTATATTACCAAGTATGAAGGTGTAATATGGTATGAGAACCCAAAATGATCAACCATGCTCTATAAAATGATATATAAAATGATATAAACAACCCCAGTAAATATATACATAACATGTCTTGTGGATCTATTTATAAAATATCATTCCCGAATGGAAAACATTATATTGGTCTAACTACTTCATTAGAACAACGAACAAAAGAGCATAAAAAAAATGCGAAAAGTGGATCTAGCAAATATCTATATAAAGCGATACGCAAATATAATATGGTGGATAATCTTGAACTTATAGAAATAGATACAGCAGATACAAAGGACGAATTATGTGAAAAGGAAATACAATATATTCAAGAGTACAATTCATATTATATGAATGGAAATGGATATAATATGACGTATGGTGGAGAAGGGACAAATGGTTATGTTCATACAGAAGAGGTTAAACAACGAATGAGTGAAGCACAGATAGCATATTTTGAAAATCCTGAAGCAAGACAACGAGCAAGTGAAGCACAGATAGCATATTATGAAAACAATCCTGACGCTGGAAAAGAACGTGGCGAACGAATAAGAAGACATTATGAAAACAATCCTGAAGCAAGACAAAAATTGAGTGAAGCACAGATAGCACGTTTTGAAAATCCAGAAGCAAGACAAAAAATGAGTGAAGCACGGATAGCATATTTTGAAAATCCTGAAGCAAAACAACGAATAAGTGAAACACTGATAGCATATTTTGAAAATCCTGAAGCAAGACAACGAGCAAGTGAAGCACGGATAGCATATTTTGAAAACAATCCAGACGCAAAACGAAAAATGTTAGATGGAAGGGGACAAAATAAACCATTTGACATATTTACAAAGGAAGGTGCATTTATAAAAACATTCAATTATCAATTTGAGGCGAGAGAATATCTACAAAAAGAACATCATATTACATCAACCTTCAATATAAGTAAAGTTTTATCGGGAAAGCGGAGTAGTTCCGCTGGATTTGTATTTAAATATAAGTAAAAAATCTGTTAATAATAGGCGTTTGAAATGAGAAAAGGTGTAAAAAACACCGATGCAGCGGTAGATATATTATGTGTATTCGTATATGAAACACATAATATGTGAAAAGCCAACTTATTCAGTTGTTTCATCGTTTTGTTCTTCGTCTGACGCGACGGTTGGTTCTTCGGTTGCAACCTCAAATTGCTTTGTATCAAGCGTTTTCGTCAGTTTTTGTTTAGTATTCAATTGCTGTATAAAGTGTAAACAAGTATCAGGCAAATGCGCACAAGAGTTCATAATAGTGCTATATGAGAACCCGGTTACCACGCTATCCAATCCATCTGTAAACTGAATGCTATACCACCAATAACTTGGTATGTATAAAATATGTCCCTCTTTCACATTGAACTCCAAAAACTTGATTTTATCATAATTCTTACGAAAACAGTCTTGGGGTTTCCATGCGTTCATATTTGTATAGAACTCCAATGTATCATAATTCTTTATAACATTCATATATTTCATATTAGACCATGGTGTCATCTTTATTCGTATGTTTCCACTATTTACACATAAATACTTGCGATAAGCAGTGTGATATTGTAATGGGGTAGACGTCTTCTTCGAACCAACAATAATATCATATTTGGTTTGTAAACCAAAGTGCGGCTTCAAATACTCATCGTTTGCACGAAATAATGGAATCAGACCATTCTCTTCGATAAAACTATGATTGTTTTCTGAATAGTATTTGGAGCTAGTATCCGTATTCATCAATGTAATTGCAGTTGCACCGGGAACAAATACATTTTCCACGTCTGAATTGATAGTTTCATCCAACGACATATATTCAGTGCTATCTTTCACTTTCAAATCATATGGGTTCTCTCCAGTCAATAATGGAGAGTGGCTGTTGATTGCTTCGAATAATTCGGGAACTTGTTCTTTATATAAGAACAATATAGGCTGTTTTGCATCACATATTTCTTGTAGATGCTGATTATCTGTATAGTCCAATTCGTATATTTCTAAATCTTCACTTACTTTGTATTGTGCTTTCATATGAAGATAGAAAAATACAACCAGACAAAATATAACAAAATGGAAAAAAATATTCATGTATACATACTTGTAATACATGAATATAAGGACATTTACCGCGCAATAACTTTGTTCCATTCAGTCTCGCTCGTTTCTTTATTTATAACAATTATTTTTGCCATTACCTCTTTTTCTAACATTGGATATAATAAAGACAATAAATTCGTCATAATACTTGGTGGATAATAGAATGATGCATGTTCCAAGTATTTCTTGTAATCAAAGTTCAATTCGTCAACTTTTTTCAAAAACAATTCTATTATTGGCTTGAAACGCTGAAACCCAGATATAGTAGAACCTTGGATATTCAGGTGCACACAGAACGTTCCGTTATTCGTAATTGTTTCATTGCACAAATTGAATGCTCTTACTACAAATGGTTGAAATACATCGGGGTTCATAAATGTTTTGAATATTGTATAATTGAATATTATTTTGTTGGTGTTTGGCAATATATAAATAGAATGCTCCAACATTGTACTCACTGGAATACTTTGCTGGATAGAGGTCGCGCATTCATATTTTTGATTTTTTTTGAATATTCTCTTTTTATCATTTTTTTCATAAAATTGCTCTTGTAAAGCTTTTATTTGTTCAGTCAAGTCCATCGGTATACTAATAATATAATACTGTTTATGTATATTACTAATAAATTATTCTTTACTTTCTTCAGTGGTCAAACCTACTTCATCTGCGGTAGAACTCTCTGGTTCGGCGTCTTTATTAGTATCATTTCCATTGGGTGCGACCGTATGATCAATATGTTCGCTCGCAGCCAAGTTCATACCTAATTCAGAATTATTATCGATATTCACGATCGTATTAGACGCTATGGATTGATCCAATTCGGATAATATTTGAATACGCTCTTCGTGCAATCGCTTATTGACATCCATGGTAAATGACTGCAGTTTCAGTAGAACGTCTTTCATCTCAGCGATTTCATTTGCAACCATTTCAAAACGGGCATTGTATTCTTCTAAAATAGAATATATTTCGTCCGTATTTTCCAATGGCTGTGATTCTCGGGCGGACACAACCGCCCCGGGAGCAGCATCACTAGGTCGGTTCATATTGTCTTCAAGTAGACTAATTCGTGTGTCAAAATTGCTAATAATCTGTTGTAATGTGTATCCTTGTTGGTCATTTTGTTTTTGTAGAGAAGGTGTTTTACTTGGGTTCTGTGCATTTGCGTTCGGTCCATGAACACGTCTTCTAATAGCGGCAGAGTTTGAGTTGCTCATAGTGTATAGTATAATGTATTATAACTCTAAATCACTTCTAAACGCATCGTATTATGCCAACATTTCCATTTGAATCGGACCGTGATATTTATATTCAGTATTCCAATGTATATGGTCTAAAGAATAGTCTTCAATCTTCTCGCATTTTTGAATATGTTCAATCTGGGGAAATGCATACGGTTCGCGAGATATCTGCTCTTTCAATGGTTCCACATGCTGTTCATATATGTGTGCATTTCCTATAAAATGAACGAACTTGTCTGCTACTAAATCGCAGTGTGCCGCTATAATATGTGTCAAAAATGAATATGATGCAATGTTAAATGGAACGCCTAATCCCACATCTCCGCTGCGTTGATACAAAGAACACGACAAATATTTGTCTTGCCGAACGTCAAACTGCATCAATACATGGCACGGTGGTAACGCCATTTCATCCAGTTGACATGGGTTCCATGCACTTAGGACAAGTCGTCTCGATTTCCTGCCTTCCGATGTTTTCAACATATCAATTATGTTTTGCAGTTGGTCAACGCCCTGTCCACTGTAATCATGTTGACAATCAGTATAGGGTGCATTGAAATGTCGCCACTGATGCCCGTATACCGGTCCCAGATCATTTTCAGCATTGTTTACCAAGCCACGGCTGTCTAAAAATGCTCTCGATGAGTTTCCGTTCCATATATACACTTTCGCCTTCGTCAGCTCGGTATTATCAGTAGAACCTCGCATAAACCATAACAGTTCTTTAAAACAGGTGCGCCATGCCACTTTCTTCGTGGTTAGCAGTGGAACAGTTCCATTGGAAAGGGAATAACGCATGGAGTATCCAAAAATAGAATACGTTTTACCGTTTCGCCCCTCTTCTAGTGAGCCATTTTCCAATATTTCTTTAATCAAATCAATGTATTGTTTTTCTTCGGAATTAGTCATATAGTAAATATACGTTGATTATTTTATGTGGTTTTTGCATTGTTGTTATTCGTCGCGAAATATCTCATAACATAATATATAATATAATGGAACTTCAATCAGCAAACACTGTATTAGGAATACCCAAAGGGGTATTATACAAATCTGACGATCGTGTAGAAGAATTGAACACACGACATACACAAAGACAGTTTCCCGATGCTCCTTTAGAGCCAAATTACGACCCCCGTCCCATTTCAACAAAGTATTCTCAATTCCCAGTATTGAATGAGCGCAAACCGATAGAACATACACGCGAATTATTTGTGACACATACAATGAATAATTTCAATCCTGGCTCGCATAATGGTCCGTCTTCCGGATATCGCGCCAATGTTGACGTAGAAATGGAACTCCGCAATCAGAACCATCCATTGCAAAATGGTAATACAATGCACACATTTGTCCCCAGCTCAAACAGTGATTTATATAAAACAATTGTGCCCGTTGGAGCGAGTAAGCCCCAGCCACATCCTACCCTATTCGATAAGCCATCATTTTCGTCGCAAATCCACCCCAATTTGGAAGATACCCCCATTGGTACAGAGCTTTTCAATAATCATACCCGCACTCAACTAAGAAACATGATTTAGAGGGCGTGTTCTCGCATAATAATTGTATGTATATGATATACAAATACATACAATATGCTTCGCAACTTATATTATTTACTATTTTCAAAACATCCAAACTTGGTGTTATTAAAATTGTTATTATGGATTACAATCGTATATGTCATCGTTCATATTTATAATAAATATAATGGGCCAGTAAAGCCAGAAGGGTTCTCCAATGTAGAGCCATTTGTCATAAAAACAGACGACGACATGTATGACGATTTTACTATCAGCATGTATGAGATTTTACATAACCATACCATCCGCAATGACAAAGAACTAATTGAAATCATACATTTAACCAATCCGTCAAACGACAGTATTTTCTTGGAAATTGGATGTGGCTCTGGAAAAGGGGTGTATGAACTGCAAGAGGCGGACTACAATGTATTTGGTCTGGAACGTTCGAAGGCGCTTATTCAGCACGGGATCAAGAAAAGTCCCGACATTGAAATATCATGTGGAGACGGATATGATCCAATGACATACGAAAAGGGGACATTTACGCATGTATTATGCCGTTATTTCACTATATATGATTATGAAGACAAATCCAAACTATTCCGCAATTGTTATTTTTGGATGAAACCCGGTGGGTATTTGGTCGTGCATTTAGTAGACACGGACCATTTCACGAAGGTAGTGGCGTGTTCTGACGCCAATGTAAAAACAGAAGTGCGCCCCCAAAATAACCGTCTACTTACAACCACAGTTGATTTGGGTGATTATACGTATATGAACAAATTAGCCATAGAAAACAACACAATAATGGAAGAAACATTCACAAACAAAGAAACGAAAACCGTCCGCCAACACGATAATAAAATGTTTATCGAGACCATCAATGATATCGTATCTTACGCACAAAATAGCGGGTTCGTGTTGCATTCATACGTTTCCATAAACAAGTGTATCAATGATAATTATCAATATTTTTATGTATTTGAGCGAACCATGTAATTCGGCATACAATCATCAAAAACTTCGCAAAATATTGTAGAATGTGGTTGCAATATTTGATTGTGGTTCTCATACTCTTGTATATTATTGTGATAGGATATATAAAAATACGTTATCCAATGTGGAGTCGTCAACCCATGTACCATACATATGATTACGGACGCGCCCTATATTCGAAGCCATTTCGAGTGTATGCGCATCCGTACAAGACGAAATATACCGATGTAAATGCCGTGAAAACCCACAATTATGACGATCTTTCGGAACAATTGAAAATACGAATGGAGAACCTATTACAAGGCCATTATATTTCACTACAAAATTGCACATTTATGATAAATAAAACCGTATTGGATACATATTTTACTGGAAATAAACACGGAACGGTCATATCTTTTCAATTATGTTCTCTACCTTCTATGGGAAAGACTACAATATATGAATACGCACAACAATTGCAAGCTGCGAATAACGATCCAATCGGTACATGTTTGTCGCGTAGTATTCAAATAATACTTGCTGGACAAATGAAGAAAGACGCGTATTATGTAGAATATATATGTAGCAATCGCCTACGCAGCGATTTACATAGCAATCGGACGCTAATTGACACGCATTTATTTTCACAGCACTATAGAGAACCTAATATTGAATTATCTATTATACGGTCCAAGGGTGAAACATTTCCAGGAATAGTTCCGCTCGTAGAATATGATACGTATAATTATCGTATGCATAATTTGAATATACAACCATTGCCGAATGGATACGAAATTGTCGGTATACAAAAAGATAATGAGAATATTATTACAGATTTTTTTGAACACATTGAGAACCTAGAAAATACGAACCCACTATTTGACATGATTTTGAACCCAACAATATATAAATACACCGATTTGGTAAAATCAAAACAATGTTTTATATATGGATTACGGCGCGCGGATACATTATACGCGGTATATGTTTTTAAACACACACATATATACAATGAAGAATACGACGGCTATGTTTTACAATGCATTTGCAGTATAATGAACTTTCGTTCCGCGCCAATTTTCTATAATGGTTTCTTGCACGCAATACGTGAAGTGTTACACGTAAATCCCGGATTCAAAGTGTTATCCATTGACGGCATTGCACACAATGAAATAATACACGCGCACTGGGGGCAATCAAATGAGCTATTAGATAGCCATAAAAATGCACTGTACAGTTATAATTATGTGGTACCGGGCACACCATTCAATTGTAAACGTGTTTTGTGTATGTTATAAATATATTATTACGTATAATGCTAATAATATATGATACGGAAGTCAATTATTTGTGTAATGCATTTAGCGAGTATATTTTCCAGTACGAGCAAATCCATCTACCAAAAATATCATAAAAACGCCTAAAAATGTATATAATATAAACTCTTCTGTGATGTTGTTCGTCTTTTCATGTTGTTGCTGTTCTAACAAATGGACCATATAATTGATACGTTCCATCATACGGTTATCGACCGGAGTGTCCGATGATATACCCATTTTCGCATAATATGGCTTCTTGTATGTTACAGCAGATGCATCGTAACTTTGTTGGTAATTGCTATACTTGGGTTTATCTTCATTGGATTGGATGTTCTTCATAGCATTTGATGCTTCCGAAAAAGATTTCGCAGCCGGGGGATCATATGTGCGGTTATTGTCCACCGGAGGATAATCTCCATTGACGTTTGCGGTTGGTGGTGCAATCGGCACAAACTCGCCCATTTGTTCGTCGCCCGCGGAAATATCATTCATTTGGTTTAAAATATCATTCACGCGGCTACTACGTTGATTGGACTGTTCTTTGTAATTATGGATTGTTGGCAAATCAGTAAAGTTCTCAATCGCATTGGGGGATACTTCATTTGGTTTTAATTTTATTGTTTTACGGATGGACGGAGTTCGTTTTTTATTACTATCAGAATTAGTCCACGGAGACGCAGAATTGACTAAAGACATTATAATTATTTAACAGTTAGTTAAAAAATAAACAGATTTTATTTTGATAATTTCTCGGGAAAAATAGAATGGGAAAAAATATAGCAAGTATGTATACAAGAATGAAGTTTAATAAGAACCTATTGGTACAATTCAT
>Ga0213868_10006137_pt1 | contig 10665 bp, 8 predicted proteins | sample PICome_9_FD_160087 | JGI IMG/M metagenome (GOLD analysis project Ga0213868, IMG submission 160087) | Coastal seawater microbial communities near Pivers Island, North Carolina, United States - PICO127 | ecosystem: Environmental > Aquatic > Marine > Coastal | place: USA: North Carolina | collected...
TCGATGCTAGGATTGCCATAGCGCATGGCTATTGACACTGGCATTTCTAAACTTGCTTGCACAGCTTGCTTTAAACGATGCGATAACACGATTAGCGGCGAACCATCATCCATCCATACGCTTTTGTACGCTTCAGCAGATGCTTTAGGACGTTTCGGTAGCACAAATAAACTGACGATCATTCTGCGTAATAACCAGGGTAATTGAATCACATAGCGATCCATTAAGAACTGATTGAGATAACGTCGAACTGACGGTGTATCAGCATTATCAGGCGAACCTAGATTAACAAGTAAAACTGCTCTATTAGTCATATTAATTCATTTATAAGTGGATAAAACATCATTTAAGGCTAACGTAACATCAGTATAAGCAAATTGAAAGCCCAGTGCCTGTGCTTTTTCAGGTCTAGCGTTCTGTCCAGTGAGTAATAGACGAGACATTTCACCTAATAAGCATTTGAGTAAGATCGCGGGCACAGGTACAAAGGCAAAACGATGGAGTTGTTTTGCCAATGAGGCAGTGAATACTTTATTAGTAACGGGCTGAGGAGAGCAGGCATTAAAGACGCCATTTGCTCGATGGTCTTCTAATATAAAAATAAGTAGATTCGCCATGTCAGTTAAATGAATCCAAGGCATATATTGCTCTCCGCTACCCAGTTTACCACCAACACCTAATTTGAATGGTAGTAACATTTTTTGCAAAAAACCGCCTTTGGGCGCTAAAACTAAACCAGTTCGCACGATACAGACACGGATGCCTGCTTGTTTGGCTTTTAAAGCCGATTTTTCCCAAGCGTCACATAACTGATGCGTATATTCATCATGACAAGTACTTTGTTCGGTTATAACTTCAGAACCACAATCACCATACCAACCAACTGCTGAGCCGCTAATTATGCACTCTGGTTTATTCTGCCGTTTAGCTATCCAAGTGACTAGGTCATGGGTTAAATCAATTCTGCTGGCTTCCAGTTCTGCTTTGCGAGTTTTAGACCATCGTTTATCAGCAATCGCTTCGCCAGCTAAATTAATGACTGCATCGATAACAACGTCTTCATTTATTTCAGAAAAAGATTTTATACCTACCACTTGTTGACCGCATTTTTGGTGAACACTGTCTGGGTGTCGGCTTAGCACGGTGACTTTATAACCGTTATCTAGTAATTTTTTACATACGACTGAGCCTATCAGTCCGGTGCCCCCTGTTATTAAAACATGTCTCATATACATAGCCTTAAATTATTTGATTTATATAATGACACATATCTATACAAAATAAAATTGTTGTATAACTATTTTTGTATTGTTATTCTAAACAGAAATTAAAAAGGGTATCATCAATGAAAATTAAAGTAGGTATCAGTAGCTGTTTACTTGGCAACGAAGTTCGTTTTGATGGCGGACATAAACACTCACGATTATGTAGCGAGACATTGTCACGATATTTTGACTTTGTTGCTGAGTGCCCCGAAGTTGGTATCGGTATGACCATTCCTCGCAAACCTATACGCTTAATAGGCAATGTCGATGCGCCTCAAGTCGTTGCGGTACATGACAATACTATTGATTTCACTGATAAGATGAATAAATTTAGTCAGGAAAAAGCTCAAAAACTTGATGACCTTTGTGGTTATATTTTCATGAAAAATTCACCCAGTTGTGGCGTGTATCGGGTTAAGGTCTACCAAGAAAACGGCTATCCTGCTGGTGATGCTGGTCGAGGCGTCTACGCTAGAGCAGTAATGGAGGCTAACCCTTTATTACCCGTTGAAGAATCTGGTCGATTGGCTGATGCTACGTTACGAGAAAACTTTATCACACGAGTATTTGCCTACCATAATTGGCAACAACTCAAACGACAGGGGTTGAGTTATCACGCTATTATCGAGTTTCACGCTAGTTATAAATATTGTTTAATGGCACATTCACCAGCCCGTTATGTTGAGCTTGGGCGTATGCTAGCTGATGCAGGTAATCATGATGTCGTTGATTTAGGTGAGCGATATTTTACCTTGCTGATGACAGAGTTAAGTAGCTTAGCCTCACGAAAAACTCATACCAATGTACTTATGCATTTACAGGGTTATTTGAAAAAAGTGTTATCAGCCGAAGAGAAACAAGAGCTATCAAAGATAATTGATCAATATCGCACTGCACAAGTTCCGTTGATAGTGCCTATAACCATATTAAAACATCATTTTAGTAATCATCCTGATCCTTATATTGCCAAACAGGCATATCTACAACCTTATCCCGAAGATTTGAGTTTACGAAATGCAATCTGAACAAATATTTAACATCGGAGATGTTAGCCAACAAACTGGCGTGGCAGCAGTTACTTTACGTGCATGGGAACGTCGCTATGGTTTAATTAAACCAGAGAGAACGCCCAAAGGCCATCGGTGCTATAAACAGGCTAATATCGACGAAATTAATCATATTATATCGTGGCTTAATCGAGGAGTAGCAATCAGTAAAGTCGCCCCATTACTTGCTAATAATGAAGAATTTAATGGTGTAGCAGAGACTGATAATCATTGGTTAAATATACAAAAGGATATACTTAATGAGCTCATTAGACTAACGCCTCGTAGTTTAAATCAATTGATTGATCTGCTTAATAAGTCGACACCATTTATCAGCTTATGCGAAAACGTTTACCAACCATTACAGCTTGTATTAAATGAGCGTTGGCAAGCTGGAGAGCATGGCTATGAATTAGAATTACAGTCATGGCAACAGTGCTGGCAACGACAAATCACTCTGATGACATTACGCGCTGATAAGCAAAAATCACACGCCCATTGCACACTAGTCAATTTAGGTCCGGAACTAGCCTCATTAGATTATTGGTTATTTTATGGTTTGTTATTACAGTCGGGTGTACGCATCGATGCTATTAACAATATTAAAGATATAGCATGCTTAAATAGATTGAATCAGGCAAATGGACTTCCTATTATTTTATTTGCTGATCGACGTTTAAATATTATTGAAATGAAGCAATTATCCAAGCTAATAACATCATGGTTAGGAGACTCATTCTGTGTGGGTCGGTTAGCAGATATCCATCGTGAACAATTGACTGAATTAGAGATCAAATTTATGGGAGGAAGTGCGAGTCATTGTTGGCAATCAGCTAAGTTCCAGGCCTGGCTAATAAGTATAGGACAAGAATAATGTCGCATCAGTTAGTGTGGTTTCGTAATGATTTGCGGGTAAGTGATAATCCTGCGCTTTATCATGCCTGCCAGCAAGGCCAAGCCGTCAGTGCGATATATATTTCTACTCCACAGCAATGGCACCAACATGATGACGCCGATGTGAAAATAGATTTTTGGCATCGTAACTTAGTGTGCTTACAAAAGGCACTAGCCGAGTTGAATATTGAGCTACATTTTTTCCAAGTTGACAGCTATAAACAGATCCCCGATTTAATTGAAACAATTTGCAAGCAGTGGGAAATTGAACGATTGCATTTTAATAATGAATACCCGACTAATGAGCGGCTTAGAGATCAACATGTGATTGAAAGTTGTAGCAAAATTTCTGTCGAGTATCAAAGCTATCATGAACAGTTATTATTGCCACCTTCGACAGTAAGAACGAAAACTGGCACGCCGTTTAAAGTGTTTACGCCTTTTTCAAAAGAGGCCAAACTACAATTGGAACAATCGTTACATTTGTACCCCACACCAGCGCCACAAATAGCTATTAACTTGTCAGTGTTGGCAGAAGAGTCTCAACTTAAAGATATAATATGGCCAAAGATCTCACAAGATATCCAGAATTTTTGGCCTGCAGGTGAACACCATGCTATGGCAAGGCTTGTTAACTTTTGCCAGAAAACTATCAGTAATTATAAACAAAATCGTGATATCCCTTCATTAGGCGGCACAAGTCGCTTATCGCCTTATTTAGCCAGCGGAATTATTTCAGTACGTCAGTGTTGGAATGCATCTTGGCAATATTGTGAACCGAATGACAGTGTAAATGTTTGGCAAAATGAACTGTTATGGCGTGAGTTTTATAAACATGTGTTGATAGATTATCCCTATGTTTCACGTCACAAACCTTGGAAACCGCAGACAGAGAAAATTGAATGGCGTCATAATGAGCAGGATTTAGTGGCATGGCAACAAGGTCAGACAGGATTTCCACTTATTGATGCTGCAATGAGACAGTTACTTGCACGCGGCTGGATGCACAATAGATTACGCATGGTGACGGCCATGTTTTTGAGTAAACATTTATTGCTAGATTGGCGCTTAGGTGAACGCTGGTTTATGCAGCATCTTATTGATGGTGAGCTAGCCGCTAATAATGGAGGATGGCAATGGTCTGCATCAACGGGTACTGATTCAGTACCTTATTTCAGGATCTTCAATCCTGTTACACAATCAAAGCGTTTTGATCCTGAAGGTGAGTTTATTCGGCATTACGTACCTGAACTAGCTCATTTATCTGATAAAGAAATTCATATGCCGACAGCAATGAATAGACCCAAAGGCTACCCAGTACCGATGGTTGATTTGAGTTTTGGCCGTAATCGTGCGTTAGCTACATTTAAATTATTAGCAGAAGATTTATAGTTAAATTTTATTTTTTTGGCTTAAACGATTCGAGCGGACAAAAATTAAACGTTATCTTTTTGTTGAGAGCGTAATTCCTGTGCCAGTATTTCTAGCTTTTTGGCATTCTGTTCCAGTATAGAAACAACGGATACATTGATGGCTGATTCAATCATTAGCGTGAGTTCATCATAGTGCTTTTTTGTGATTAGCTTGTTGATACTTATAGGTAACGTTGCCTTAAAATGTTCGACAACCTGCTCTGCATGTACGTATTCATCGTTATGAGACATCTTTTTTTCTCCGTGAGAAAACATGTAGTTTGGGCTCATAGACTAATTTTGGATCACTATTGGCTGTAATATTAGTTTCTTTATCGTCGTAAGGTAAGTTATCAAGAAAGTGGCTCATGCAATTTAAACGCGCCTGCTTTTTGTCATTGGATTTGACCACGGTCCATGGTGACCGTGGAGTATGACTATGCATGAACATGGCTTCTTTTGCGGCCGTATAGTCATCCCATTTATCAAGTGATGCCACATCGATAGGACTGAGTTTCCAGCGTTTTAAAGGATCTTTCTTTCTATCCTGAAAGCGTGAAAATTGTTCATCACGACTGACAGAAAACCAATATTTAAATAGACGAACTCCGCTATCAATTAACATTTTTTCAAATTCTGGTACTTGAATTAAAAACTGCTGATATTCATCTTCAGTGGAAAAATTCATCACTCGTTCGACACCGGCACGGTTATACCATGAGCGATCAAACAAGACGATTTCACCAGCAGTCGGCAATTGCTCAACATAGCGTTGAAAATACCACTGCCCACGTTCTGTATCACTAGGCTTTTCTAAAGCTACTACGCGCGCGCCGCGAGGGTTAAGATGCTCCATAAAGCGTTTTATGGCTCCGCCTTTGCCGGCAGCATCCCTTCCCTCGAACAAGACGATAATACGTTCGCCATTTTTCTTGGCCCATCTTTGAGCTTTTAAGAGCTCAATCTGTAAGATTACTTTCTGTTTTTCGTATTCTCGTCGAGATAAACTATTTTGTTTAGGCATATAGATATGAACAATCTAGCCTATTTTACGTAATACTAAAGCTGCGAGCGGCGGAAGGTTAAGTAGAATAGAGTAAGGTCGGTCTGACCAGGGCTGTTGTTCAGCAACAATTTCAAGCTTATTTTCAAAGTTACTACCACCATAAAATTCAGAATCTGAATTCAGCATGATTTCATAACGTCCTGCCTCTGGTACACCTATCCGGTAATTCTTTCTAGGTACTGGTGTGAAATTGAAGATTGTTATGACAAAGTCATTACCGCTTTTACGAAGGTAACTGAGTATGGAATGTTCGCGGTCATTACAATCAATCCATTCAAAACCATGTGGGTCAAAATCATGCACGTGTAACGCAGGTGTTTCAGTGTAAGTTTTATTTAAGTCTGCTACTAGTGTTTGCATGCCCTTATGAAGTGGATATTCAAGCACATACCAATCTAAAGTTTGTTCGCTGTCCCATTCTGTACCTTGGGCAAATTCTGAGCCCATAAACAGTAATTTCTTACCTGGGTAAGTAAACATGAAAGTGTAAAGCAGCCTTAGGTTAGCAAATCGCTGCCACTCATCACCGGGCATTTTGTTGAGCATGGATTTTTTGCCATGCACGACCTCATCATGTGAAAATGGTAAGACGAAATTTTCGGTGAAAGCATATAACAGGCCGAATGTAAGTGAGTCATGATGATAACGACGGTGGATAGCATCTTGTTGCATATATTCAATAATGTCGTGCATCCAGCCCATATTCCACTTCATTGAAAAACCCAGACCACCCATATGTGCTGGACGCGAGACCATTGGGTAGGAAGTTGATTCTTCTGCCGTAATCAAACAGCCAGGGTGTTCTTTGTGCAAGACGGTGTTCATGTGTTTCAAGAAATCAATGACTTCAAGGTTTTCACGACCACCGTACTGATTGGGTATCCATTGGCCATCTTCACGTGAATAATCGAGATACAACATTGACGCTACCGCATCAACACGCAATCCATCAATATGGAACTCTTCTAGCCAATAAAAAGCGCTAGATAATAGGAAATTAGTGACTTCACTTCGGCCATAGTTGAATATTAATGTGCCCCAATCTTGATGCTCGCCTTGGCGAGGATCTGCATGTTCATATAGTGCACTGCCATCAAATTTAGCTAAACCATGAGCATCTTTAGGAAAATGTCCCGGAACCCAGTCAAGAATGATACCGATATTATTTTGGTGACATTGATCAATAAAATAACGTAGTTCATCAGGTGAACCAAAACGGCTGGTAGGAGAAAAATAGCCCGTTGTTTGATAGCCCCAAGAAATATCTAGGGGATGTTCTGTAATAGGCAATAGCTCAATATGGGTAAAGCCCATTTTTTTAACGTACGGCACCATTTGATCGGCAAAATCGCGGTAGGTGAGGAATGCGCCTAACTCATTACGTTTCCAGGAGCCTAAATGCACTTCGTAAACTGAATGTGGTTGATGTAACCAGTCGGTGGCTTGGCGTTTTGTCATCCAATCATCGTCTTGCCATTGATGCACACTCGTTGCTACTACAACTGACGCGGTACCTGGACGCAATTCAGCTTGTTGAGCATAAGGATCCATTTTTGAATGGAGAGAGCCGTCGTGTTGGTTTTTAATCTCAAATTTATATAGGTCACCAGCGGTAAGACCAGGGATAAATAATTCCCATACACCACTACCACCGCGGACACGCATAGGATGACATCGACCATCCCAGTTATTGAAACCACCTACAACGCTGACACGTTGAGCACTTGGTGCCCAAGTTGCAAACAATACACCATCAACACCATCGATCTGTTGCTGATGCGCCCCTAGAATTCGGTAAGCATGCCAATGTTTACCTTCAGAAAATAAATGTATATCAAATTCTGATAATTGAGGAGGGAAGCAATATGGATCAACCTGACTAATAGGGATGCCATTGCCTGTAAGACGATTAATCTTATACGGCAGGATAAGGTCAATAGTATCGCCCGTCCATTGAAAAATATCAGTGCCTTCAATGCGACTTAGAATGAGGTCATTATTTAGCCAGGCTTTACTTGTATCGGGTAAGAACAGCGTAACTGTTGTTTTGTCTTTATCAGAATGAGGACCAAGAATACTGAAAGGATCATGGTGACTAGCTTCTATAATTTTAATTAAGTCATCGGATAGTGTTTTGGCTACAATCATGATTAAGATCCTAAATTTTATTTTTTTATTGCCGTATTTGAGTGCTTGTGGCAGGCTAATAGCCTATTGGTAGCGATTTGGTTACCCTTCCAACGGAGAACTCATATGGCAGATAATAGCACGCGATTCGTAAGTCGTCTTACTCGTGATACTTTAGCACTAGTTCTAGCAGGAGGAAGGGGCTCTCGACTCAAGCAGTTAACGGATTGGCGAGCGAAACCTGGCGTACCGTTTGGTGGTAAGTTTAGAATTATTGATTTCCCTTTATCAAACTGCGTGAATTCAGGGATCCGTAGAGTTGGCGTACTAACCCAGTACAAGGCGCATTCATTAATGCGCCACATCCAACAGGGCTGGGGCTTTATGAGCGGTGAGCTGGGTGAGTTTGTTGAGTTATTACCCGCATCGCAAAGAACCGAAAAGGGGTGGTACACAGGAACAGCCGATGCTGTTTATCAAAATGTCGATATCTTAAGAAATCATGGCCCAGAATACGTACTCATTCTTGCTGGCGACCATATTTACAAAATGGATTATGGTGACATGATAGCTGAGCATGTCGCACAAGGCGCAGATATGACAATTGGCTGTTTAGAAGTGCCATTGGAAGAAGCAAAAGCCTTTGGTGTTATGTCGGTTGATGTAAATCGTCGCATAGTCGCATTCGATGAAAAGCCCGATAATCCAACTCCGATGCCAGGTAGAAGTGACTCTGCTCTAGCTTCGATGGGTATTTATGTTTTTAATGCAGCTTTTTTATATGAACAATTAATTAAAGATGCGGATACACCAAATTCAACACACGATTTTGGACATGACATCATCCCAGCCCTTATTACAAAGTATAAAGTTCTGGCATTTCCCTATAAAGACGTACAAGGAAATGACCCTGGTTACTGGCGTGATGTAGGAACTATTGATGCCTTTTGGTCTGCTAATTTAGAATTAATAGGCATTACACCCGAATTGAATTTGTACGACGATGATTGGCCAATTTGGACACATCAAGCGCAATTACCTCCAGCAAAATTTGTGTTTGATGATGACGACCGTCGAGGAATGGCTGTTGATTCTATGGTATCAGGTGGCTGTATTATCTCTGGTGCGGTAGTAAGACACTCTGTGTTGTTTTCAAAAGTAGCAATACAAAGCTATTCAACGCTGAATGATTGCGTTGTCTTACCCGATGTGACAGTTGGACGAAACTGTCGTTTGACAAAAGTCGTCTTAGATAAGGGCTGTGTGGTACCTGATGGAACCATTATTGGTGAAGATCCGGTTGCTGATGCAGAAAAATATGAAATATCTCCAAATGGCGTAGTGTTGGTTACACCTGAAATGTTAGGACAGAATTATCGTTACGTTAGATAAATTAAACGTTTCACGCAGGGACATGCACCAATCTTTTTATTTTTACAGAGAATTCAATCGTTATGGCAGATAAGTTAAAAGTAGTTATATGTTGGCATATGCACCAGCCACAATATAGTGAGCCAATGGGGGGAATGTACCAGCTACCTTGGACTTATTTACATGCGATAAAAGATTATGTAGATATGGCATGGCATTTAGAAAACATACCTGGCGCGAAAGCGGTTGTTAACTTTGCCCCAACCTTAATTGAGCAACTTGATGATTATGATAAGCAACTAAAGTCTCGCTTTAAAGGCACTGGCCGATTGAAAGACCCTTTGTTAATAGCCTTAGATTCCCCCGTACAACCTGTGCATGTTGAAGATCGACAAAAGCTGATTAATGATTGTTTGCGAGCCAACGAAGAAAAACTAATCGCACCATTTCCACACTTTGCAAAATTAGTGAAAATGGCGCGATGGTTTTTACAATTACCTAGCAGACTGTATTACATTAACGACCAATTTATGATTGATCTTGTGGTTTGGTATCACTTAGCATGGATCGGTGAATCGGTCAGACGCTCTGATGTACGGATTCAAGAATTAATGAAGAAAGGTAAGCACTTTACTTTCCATGATCGCCGTCAATTAATGACCGTAATTGGCGAATTGCTCAGTGATCTAATTCCTCGATATCGTCGACTAGCTGAATCGGGTCGTGTTGAATTATCAGTAACACCTTATGCTCATCCGATTGTGCCTTTAATGCTAGATATCAATACGACGCATGAAGCAATGCCTGATGCGCCATTGCCTAAAATAACTAAATATCCCGGTGGAGAAGAACGTGTACATTGGCATATGGAAGAGGGATTACGCGTTTTTGAATCATTTTTTGGTTTTAGACCTAAAGGTTGCTGGCCATCAGAAGGAGCCGTTTCAACTGAAACATTAAAAATAATCTCACAACATGGTTTTGATTGGGCGGCCTCTGGTGAAAATGTGTTGCGAAATAGCTTGCATTTATCAGGTGTCGAGGGAGCAAATATTCATAAACCATATAAATTACCTGGTGCATCGCCAGCATGTTTTTATCGTGATGATGGGCTCTCAGATTTAATCGGTTTTACTTATACTAAGTGGGGCGCAGATGATGCTGTAGATGATTTTATTAAACATTTATTAACCATTAAATCTAACTCAAAAGGTGATAAGAATACGGTAGTTTCGGTTATTTTAGATGGTGAGAATGCATGGGAATATTATTCTTATAATGGCTATTATTTCTTACAAACACTTTATAGCCGTTTAGCGGAACATCCGGAAATTGATTTAACTACGTTCTCCGAATCTTTGAAAAAAGGCGTGAAAGCTGCAGAGTTACCGAAAATGATGGGAGGTAGCTGGGTTTATGGTTCATATTCAACATGGATCGGTGATAAAGATAAAAATCACGGCTGGGATCTTCTGAGTGAAGCA
>Ga0213868_10006138_pt1 | contig 10664 bp, 14 predicted proteins | sample PICome_9_FD_160087 | JGI IMG/M metagenome (GOLD analysis project Ga0213868, IMG submission 160087) | Coastal seawater microbial communities near Pivers Island, North Carolina, United States - PICO127 | ecosystem: Environmental > Aquatic > Marine > Coastal | place: USA: North Carolina...
GAGACAATGAGTTTTGTAAGCTAGCATGGAAAGAAGACAATCAATTGATTGGTAATATCCAGCATACTCTTGCAGCTGATTGTGGACTTGGTTTAAGCCATAAACTTGGTATTGTAAATGAAGAAGAAGGTGTACCATACAGAGCAACGTTTATCTTTGATAGAGATAGAATAGTACAACACGTATCGGTAAACGCTTTGGATACAGGTAGAAACCATAATGAAGTATTAAGAACTTTAAAAGGCTTACAAGCAGGCGGTCTTACAGGCTGTGCTTGGGATGAAGGAGAAGATTTTGTCGGATAATCCATTAGAACAAAAGATTATGACTAAGAAGAGATTCTCAGCTGCCGTTGAGCATCTTGTAGCAAATAACAATATGTCATATATCGATGCAGCATCTTATGTTGTAGAAGAACGAGCTATGGATTATAAGAATATGAAAAAGCTTTTAACTGATTCTCTTAAACAGAAAATCGAAGAAGAAGCAGCAAGCTTAAATCTTATTAAAGTCAAACGAGGTAATAAACTACCTCTATGAATGATCCTTTTGAGTCTTACAAATTATATAACGCGCTTAAACTCCATTTCGAAACAGATGGATATGATGCGATTAAATATCATTTCAAGACGTCAGTAAAACCTACATCATTTTTTAAACGAAAGGATAAGTTCTTTTTTGCCAAGTTAGCAAAGACATATGAGAAGGAATTAAAAGAATTCTATATTGCTAACTTTAAAAATGATGTTAAGTATGTCGGTGATATGCTTAATGAAGGTGGAGAAAAATATTATAGAGACCATAAAAAAGTTATGGAATCTTTAACGTATCAGTTTCAAACTGATATAAATAAACTTAATGATATGGATGTGACATTTGATTCTCTTTTAGAAGCAGAAGATAATAATCATCCATTGATTATAAAGCTTTGGATGCAAGAAGAAATACTCTTAGAAACAGTAGTTATCTTGGATTCAATACTTGGTTTTGTAGAACGTGAAAATAAAAAGATTACGGACACAATTATTTGGCCGGACATCTATCGTAAGATAATGAAATACAAACCATTCGTAAAGTTTGATCGAAATAAATGTTTAAATTTATTGAAAGAAACCTTTACAAATGCCACGTAATGTGGTATAATATTATTATGAATAAAGTGGATAATTCAGTAATACAGTGTAAATACAGGAGAAATATATGTCACTAGAAAATCTAAAGAGCATGCGAGGCTCGTCAATCGACAAACTCGTAAAAGCAGCAGAAGCGGTATCAACAGCAAAAACAGAATCTAATTCTTATGAAGACGATCGTTTTTGGAAACCGACGAGAGATAAAGCAGGAAACGGTTATGCCGTAGTCAGATTCCTACCAGCCAAAGAAGGTGAAGATCTTCCTTGGGTAAGGTATTGGGATCATGGGTTTAAAGGCCCTACTGGCTTATGGTATATTGAGAACTCTTTAACATCTATTGGACAACCAGATCCAGTGAGCGAATCAAATGGTTTACTTTGGAACTCTGGTCGCGATGAAGATAAAGCTCTTGCTAGGGAAAGGAAAAGAAGACTGCATTATGTATCAAACGTGCTCGTCGTCTCTGATCCCGACAATCCTCAAAATGAAGGAAAGGTATTCCTTTATAAGTTTGGTAAAAAGATCTTTGATAAGATTATGGATGTCATGCAACCTCAGTTCGCTGATGAAGATCCAGTAAATCCTTATGATTTCTGGGAAGGCGCTGACTTCAAAATCAAAATCAGAAAAGTAGAAGGGTGGGTCAACTATGACAAATCAGAATTCTCTTCACCAGCCGCATTATTTGATGGCGATGAAGCAAGACTTACTGAAGTCTATGACAGACTCTATAGCTTACAGGATTTCTTAAAGCCTGAAAACTATAAAACTTATGATGAATTAAGTATGAAACTCAATAAGGTATTAGGAGTTACTGCAGGTCATGCACCAGCAGCTGATCCATTCCAAGCTGAGCCAAGTACTCCAGCTCCAACGTTGACTGCCGAAGATAACCACTTCGAGTCAGCTCCAGCTGCTTCAGCAGATGAGGATGATACATTAAGTTATTTCGCTAAACTCGCAAAAGAATCTTAATTCTATCGGGGAGCTTCGGCTCCCCACCTTTTTATGTCCTACGAAAACAAAATCTTATATAGTATTGCAAGTATAGAAGATATTAACTTCTGGGCATTACCTAAATGTGGTAACACAACAATCAAATATAAACTTTTAGAACTCTATAATCCTCAAATTATAAATGAATATTCGTCTGATAATGTTGATGAATGGGTACATGGTACCAAATTAATGGATTATATTACACCCTTTGATGCAATGTCAAATGGTAAATATAACTTTACTTTTGTAAGGAATCCTATTGATCGTTTCGTATCAATGTATAAAGACTTTTGTTGTACACGTAATATAATACAATCAGTACATGGATTATCTATTGATGGATTTATTGGTTACTTAGAAAATATATTAAAAGATGAAATAAATGCCAATATTCATTTTAGAAAACAATCATATTTCTTAGAACATTTTAATGGAGATATATTTGATATTGATGATTATACTTCAGAAAAGCATAATGTAAGAACAATGAAGATAGAATTAAATACGAAACAAGAAGAACGTATTAAGTATCTTTATTCAGATGATTATAAGTATTTTGATTCAGTTAAAGATATAACTACCTTCTTCCTCCAGTAGCACCAGCTAATTCCATTGACGCCATAGAGTTTCCTGTAGGATTAACCACAGTACTTGAACTTGAACTACTTGAAGAACTATTCTGTTGAGTTACTGAAGTGACTACTGTTTGAGTAGTTATTGCTGATTGACCTTGAGCATTTTCTTGCGAAGTAGCTAAGACATCGGATTGTAAGTTAGGCTCAACAGGTGCTATTTCCTCAGGCGGTTTTGCTGCATCAGGTATTCTTTCTCCTGTTTCTTTGTCTATACCTGCATATTCATATACTGCAGAAGGTATTATTTTGGCCGCTGCTCCAGCAACTGAAAAAACAGATGCTGTTGGATCAGGCAATCCAGCTCTTAATATAGATTTTATAAAATTACTTATAGCTTCTCCAATTGATAAAACTTTTTCAATTGCTGCATCCATTGCATTGCCAATCCATTCTCCAATTTTTGAAAAAAAGCCTGTTATTTTATTTACTATGTTTTGAAAGAATTCTGTGAATGAAAAGTCTGAAAAGAAATTACCAATGCTTTCTGTTGCTGCTGATGTTTTATCACCAATATATTTTCTAATTGCTCTTGATGGACCAAAGAAAAGTTTTTCGCTTAAATTGCCAAGCCATTCTTTTGTATTGAAATCTAATATTGCAGTACCTTTTTCTTTATTAAAAATCCCTACTATTTTTCCAAGTAACCATTTAGGTAAATCTATAAAAAATGCAACTAAGCCTGTCCATGTTTCTTTAAGACCTGCTTCCAATTTTTCCATTATGGTTCCTTCAGTATTAAAACCTTTAAGTATACCTTGAAATGCATAATAAATTGCTGTAATAGGTAAGAAAAGTTTACCTACTATTTTACCTATATTACCTAATAACTTTGGAGCATTTTTAAAGAATTTGCTATTTTTTAAATTAGTAAAGAAAGTTCCCATTCTCGAAAAGAAATTTCCAACTCTTTTAAATCCATTACCTATAGCTTTAAATGTTTTTAATATAAAGCTTACTGCTCTTATAATTGGTCCTATGACAAAAAGAGCAACCGTACCGAGTACAAGTCCTAAACCTTCTGTATTTTCTTTTAGATTTTCCCAAGCACCTTTAAAATCTCCTTCAACAGCCATTGTTATTGAATTGATTATGGTATTAATACCCTGAATTGCTTCTTGTAGTTTTTCAAAAAATAATTCTGGATTAATAAACAACATAGCTGCTGCTAAAAGACCACCAGCTCCTATTGCTTTACCTGCAAATTCATCAAAACCTTTAGCCACGCTATCAAGCTTGCCGGCCATTTTATTTAAAATGCTATTAGCTTCGTCTTGAGCTTTTTGTTTTTCTCTTTTTTCTTCTTCAGATTCGACGCTTTCTTTTATAGCGTCTATTGTTTTTTGTGCTTCTTCTTTTTCAGTTGCCTCAGAGGATTGATTATTAAGGATTTCATTTGCCTTTTCAAATTCGACTTTTAAAGCTTTAATGTTAGTGTCACCCACCTTCATACTATTCTTAAATTGATCTAAAAACATTTGCATATCAACGGTTTCTGATTCTGCTTTATTGGATTCAGTTGAATCTTTTAAAGTTTTTATAAGCTTATCCATGTTATTAACATTTTCTTTTGCTTTTTTACCGCCGAAACCAGCTTGTACTTGTTTTTTAGAAAGGCTTTTTTTGTTATCCTCTTCCATTTAATTATTTCCCGAAAGCTTTTCCAGCTTCTGATATACCAAATGCACCAAGTGTTACAACAACAAATGATGTATATATTGTTTCAGAAACTTTTAAATCCATATCCCAGACTAATGCTGTTACTAAATCAGTAATACCAAACACTGTCATGAGAAAGAATGATATAAAACCAATGATTGCTTTTTCATTAATATCATTATCATCCAAAAATAAGTCCATGAATTTACGCTTAGGTGGGGCCAATTGATCCCTTGCCTTTTTAGCTTCTTCTTGCATTTCTTTGATCTTATCTTCTTGTTCATCAAGCTTTTCGATCATAGCCATGTACTTATCTAAATCGATTTCGACTTCATTTCTGCTGTTATCTGTTTCAGCCATTATTTTCTCCTATTCTCGTTTTTAATTCTTTCATTTTCTTTTTCTATCCAATCCTGTAAGAGAGCTATATAAATCTCCCTCTCCCACGGTATCATATTATCAAGTTCAGTTAAACTGTAACCATGATGTTGCATCATTGCAAAGTTAGTCCTATAATGGTTTACAAGACTATCGTGTGAGAGGCTTACGTAAAAAAACTTGCAATACCTTTTAATTCCATTGTATTGTGTTTATTACAACCTACACAATCCCACTCTGCATTATAATTTAATGATGGTAAATCTTCAAAGAATTCAGCTAACTTTTTAAACTGTTCGCCATTTAGACTATCTAAAAAAGATTGTACTGATTCTTTCGATTCATTACTTACATTATGCACTGCATCTGTATCATATATAGAATCCATGCATTGAATAATCATATCCATCATAGATTCAATACCACCTTCTGCGTCTATATTTTCAACATCAGAAAGTGCAGGATATCTCATCGTTACACCAACTTCTGATGTTAAAGGAATAACATTATCCTTTTCAATATCATTAATTTGAATTTCATCTAAATTAATGTTAACCTCAGTAAGGGCTTCACATTCGCATTTTAGTTTAATATTAACATTTTCACCAACTGATTTAGATCTTAAAGCTAAAAACAAAGCTTCAATATCAAACATAGCAAGTTTATCAACATCAATATCATCAAATACACATGATTTAATTACTTCTTTTACAGCTCTCATGATTGACTTCTGGTCTTGTGTTTCCATAGCCATCATTAGAACCTTTTCCTCTTTTACAAGATAAGGTCTAAAAGAAACCTCTTTTTTCAGCGACGGTACCATCGTGGTATATTTCGCTGTATTTAATTGTGGCAATGCCATAATTATTCTCCTATAATATTATCCAAATATATCAAGTGCGGACCTAATAGCACTTCCAGTACTACTTAATGGTCCTTCTGGTACATATTTATCATACGCAAAAGTCACACTCATCTTAATTGTATCACTTGTTTCTTGTGAAAGCTCAATGCTCTCAAATGAAACAGGATACGCCTTTTCAAGTTTTACTCCATAAATTGGAGTATTTTGCTCATCCAGTTGTTGTATAATAACATCAACTGCATAATTCTTTTTATATCCTACGATATAGCTTTCCTTATTTAATACATTTGATTGCCAAGTATCAAACATTTTTCTCATATAATAATCATTTGTAAGTAAAAATGTTATTGTGACATCATCATCAATAAAGGTATAAGGAAACTTATTTGCTTGTTTATAATCTTGATGTTCAAAGGTACTCAGGCTTGTTCCTGGTAAGGTTACACTTTGACAAAGAATTGAAATATCTCTTGGATCGTTAATTAAATTGTTAGCACTAAAGTTGCCAGATATTACTGAACCTATAACACTTCCAATATCTATATTTAAAAGTGATTGGCTTGGTGGTGTAAAGATAACATTAAATCTATTTGCCTTTGCAAGACCACCTTTTTTACTTATTAACGATTTTAAATTATCAATACTTGACATTAGCTTCTCGCAATTTTAAGACTTTCATTCCAAATAGAAGTCTTACTTTTCTTTTTAAATTGTTCTACTGGTAAGAAGATTGCTATTTCCCAATCTGTCATTGGTACTCTACTAAACTGAGAGACCACATGTTTACCTAGATAGTGTTTAAAGCATGGTTTAAATTCTTTATATTTTCGTACACTTTGTAAAAGATCGTATCTTAATTTAACTAACCTTGTAGTATCTTTTACATTGTTTGGAGCTAAACTCATTAACTCATCTAAAAATCTTGCTCTGACTGGATAGTTTAAATAATGTAAATTTAAACCATAAAATCCACCAGGAGCTGGATCGATCATAATTGTTAATGGAAATCTATCGTAATATGGTAGTGTTTCTTTAAACTTTGGATCATAGAAATACATATACATATTACCACGAATATTTCTACCTGTTCTTTCTAAAGCATCATCTTTCAAAAGAGCTTTTCGATTTGGCATAACTAGTTCTTGAGCTTTCTTTCGAAACCACTTTTGAGAATCTTTTGTACGTGCTTGTACACCAGCCCTTTGAGCTCCAGCTTGTAGTGTATCAAATAAACTTGCCATACTGTTATTTATAAAGAATCAGAGTATCTTTATGCCTAAATTTTTTAAAGTTTCTTCTGTCCAAACTTGAAACTTCCATCCTTTATATTCAGCAAAATCATTTGCTGCTTCCCATTTAGATATATTTTTAGCATATGTAGTCACTTCATTTATATATTTTTTAGTTTTACGACTACGTTTTTTTGGTGGCTGTGTTTGATTTTTAGGTTTAATTTCTATAAGATATGTTTTTTTATTATCCATTTGAACAAAAAGATCAACAAAATATCTATGAAGTTTATTATCTGTCTTACATTTATATGGTATAACTACCTCTTCTGAATTCCACATCTTTACATTTGGATTATCTTCACACCATTTAAATGCTTGTCGTTCCCACAAAGATCGATATACAACCTTTCCTGGATTGCCTGCGTATTTTTCAGGCTTCTTAATTTTGTATTTCCCTTGATAACTCATATAAATAACTCTATAGTTTATTTTATTTATAAAGGTTAAGTATGACAACAAAAGTATTTCCAAGGTCGTTAAGAAGAGCCGGTGAAGGAGAAGGCCTTCCAAGTATAAGATTTTCAATTAAAAAATCATTACCAGCTGATGAATCTGAATTTCAATCAGTTCAATTATATATGCCATCAGGGTTACAGTTTACAGATGGTGCTAATTATAATGGAGTGAATTTAGGTGTTATCAATGCAGCAAATAGACTTAGAAATGTCAATGAAGAGGCTCTAAAAGACCCAGGGGTCCAGAAGTTTTTAAGTACAGAAGAAGGAGTTGTAACAGGTTTAAAAATACTTGATAAAATCGGTGTTGATCAAAATTTATTAGCAGCTCAGGCATTACAACAAGGAGTGGCTTTTAATCCAGCAACTGCTCTTGCATTTGAAAATGTAAACTTAAGACAGTTTTCTTTTGCATTTACACTTGTTCCTGAATCAGAAAAAGAATCAAGCGATATTAGAGATATTGAAAATTTCTTTAGAAAATATATGTATCCAGAAGTTGAAGGATTTGTATCTAAATATCCACCAACATTTGAAATTAAATTTTATGATCCAATAGCTGATGATGAAATAGAAGAAAGCATTTATATGCCAATGATTCATGATTGTTATATAACAGGTGTTGATGTAACAATTAATCCAGAAGGTAATAGCTTTCACAAAGCCTCAAATGGTTTTGCACCAACATCTACTAATATGACACTTACCTTTGCTGAAGGTCGTATGCTATCTCGTCATGATATATACAACAAAGATAATTTACAATATAATTATTCTAGGCCTAATTCATCAGCTGAAATCTCAGTAGCACCAAAAGGAGATTAATATGAGTTTTTTTAGACAATTTCCAAAAGTAGAATATGATTTTAATCGTACAGGAGTTTTACAAAACATGGTTGATCTCTTTCGATCAGTCAGACCTTTACCATCGTTTTTAGATAATTATTCAGCATATAAATTTTATGAAATTAAAAATGGCGAAAGACCTGATATTGTATCACAAAGGTTATATGGTTCATCACAATATTATTGGACATTTTTTGTTATTAATGATTTTTTACATGATGGTATGAGATCATGGCCGTTAAGTCAAGAAGATTTATTTGATTATATTACAAAACAATACGAAGGATATGCTATCGAAACAAATCCAGTCATCGTACGTGATACTGATGGGTTAATAACCGATCATAGGAATAGTTTATCGGGGCGATTTACTCTTGGTGAAACAATAACAGGTGCAACAAGTGGAGCATCAGGTAAACTTGTTGCCAAAAATGCTGATCTTTCTCAAATCGTAGTACAAAATGTTACAGGTGGAGCCTTTATTGGAACAGCAGGTTCATCAACTGAATTGGTTGTAGGCCAAACATCTGGCGATTCAGTATCAACATGGAATGTATATCCATACGCAGAAGCACCATATTACTATTATAATGTAGACGATGCTGATAAAAAACCAGTAACAAATTCAGATCATATTATAGGTGGTGTTGATCCATTACAATTATCATATGTTACAAACCGAGCTCACATTATAGAAGAAAATGATGAGCATTCAAAAATCAGAATTATTGATCCTGCATATGTAGAACGATTTGTGGATCAGTTTGAAGAATTAATTAATGAGTAGTAAAGGAACATCCAGGCAATTTGGTTCAAGTGGCGATTCAATCGTTCCAGGTTCCTATACGCTTGATTATGTTTTCCTTTATACAAACAAAGGTATTGAACTTAATATAGAAAATCTTGTTAATAATTTTTATATTAATGAATCTCTTGATACACCGTTTTTAGAAATGGATATTCAAATTGTTGATGGTGCAAATTTACTTGAAGAACATCGATTAAATGGTAATGAAAAGATTAAAATGTTAATTAAACAATCACCATTATCAGATGATTTAAATCCAATTAAATGGGAATTAAATTTAAGAGTATCAGAAGTTTATGGATATGTTCGTAATCTACCAAGTAAACAATTCTATAATTTAAAATGCACATCAGAACATATGTATTTAAATTCAGCAAAAGTTTTAAGAAGATCGTTTGAAGGTACTATTGGAAATCTTATTAAAAAAATATGTAATGATATTAATATTAAACCAAAGTTTATTAATGAAAGCAGTAAAAATGTTATAAAAGGAATATATCCTACAATTAAACCAATCCAAGCTGCTAATTGGTTAATGCGTAATGCATTTGAAGATGGTACACCATTTTATTTTTATGAAACAGTTTTAAATGGAATTCATTTTGATTCATATAAATCATTTGTTAATAAAGAAGTATATAAAACATTTGATTATAAACCACAAATACAAAAGAGTTTAGGTGTTGAAGGTTCATTTGATGAAATAGCAAAAAGAGTTCGTAAAATTACTGGGCCATTTAATATGTCGCAATTAAGTGCTGTAAGCCAAGGTGCGTATAGTTCATCTTTATTTACAGTTGATATTGCAACAAAAGATTTTAAAGAATCAAATTATACATATACAGATAATTTAAAACTTAATAAAAATCAACCATTTAATACTGATCATAAAATATTTGATCGTGAATATAGTACATTAAAAGAATCAAAAAATCATTTTGTATCATTAAACTCAAAAGCATTTAAGCAGGGTAATTATCATGCTCCATTAGATCAAACTCTTTTAAAAAATGAATCATATTTAAAAAATATTAATTTTAATGTATTACAAATTACAATACCTGGAGATTTTGAACTTGAAGTTGGATCTAAAATTAATTTAGAAATAGTTAAGGCTACTACATTTGAACATTTAGGAGATCCTGCATCTATGAAAGATAAATTTTTATCAGGAATTTATTTAGTAAGTAAAATATCTCATATATTTAATGAAGAATTTATGCAAATTGTAGAAATTAAGAGAGATTCCTTGGGAGTAGATATTAATGCGTAATGAAGATCAATTTATAGGTGGTGAATTTAGTTGGTTTACTGGTGTTATTGAGGATATTAATGATCCTGATAATTTAAATCGAGTAAAAGTTCGATGCCACGGTTGGCATACATTAAATGCAAGTTTAGTATCTACTGAAAATTTACCTTGGGCAACTGTTATGATGCCAGTCACATCGGCATCGATTCAAGGGAATGGTGGTAATCATCATTTAGAAGTAGGTTCGTGGGTCGTTGGATTCTTTAGAGATGGACCAAGTGCTCAAGACCCGATGGTAATGGGTTCAATTGCAACACAAACAAATGGTACTCAGGATATACCAA
>Ga0213868_10006141_pt1 | contig 10661 bp, 9 predicted proteins | sample PICome_9_FD_160087 | JGI IMG/M metagenome (GOLD analysis project Ga0213868, IMG submission 160087) | Coastal seawater microbial communities near Pivers Island, North Carolina, United States - PICO127 | ecosystem: Environmental > Aquatic > Marine > Coastal | place: USA: North Carolina | collected...
ACCATCATTTAATATTTTTTCTTTTAAGTTGTTTATTTTTTTTATTAAAAAATTTTTATCTAATATTAAGTCTAGGGGTGTTTTATTTAGAGGATATCTATAAAAACTGCTTTTCGTTTTGATTACCAGAGATTTACCATTAGAAACTAAGATTTTATTATTTTTAAAATATTTGCAATAAATTTTTTTTGGATATTGAATTGTACAATTTCCACTTTCTATTTTTCCATTAATATTTTGTTCAAAGTTAAAATTTAAGTTTTTGGTATTTTGTAAATTTTCTATTATTTTATCTTTATCGCTTGCTTGGGTATTAGATATTAAAATTATAAAAATGAAAAAGTACTTAAACATCAGAGAACATCTCTTTTACCAACATGATTTGCTTTACTTACAATTCCATCAGCTTCCATCATATCAATAATTCTAGCTGCTCTGTTGTAACCAATTTGAAGTTTTCTTTGTAAAAATGATGTAGAAGCTTTACCCTCTGATCGAATGATCTCTAACGCCTGCTGGTAGAGTTCGTCTTTATCACCCTGGGTTTGACTATCACTAATTTCTTTTTCGTCTGCAAAGTTTAATATCTCATCAATATAATCTGGTTCAGCTTGAGCTCTTATAGAATTATTAATCTTTTCAATTTCACTATCTGATACAAATGGTGCATGTATTCTCACTATTCTATTAGCAGAAGACATGTAGAGCATGTCTCCTTTGCCCAGCAGTTGTTCAGCTCCTTGTTCTCCAAGAATAGTTCTACTATCTATTTTTGATGTAACCTGAAAAGATATTCTTGTAGGAAAATTAGCTTTAATTGTACCAGTAATGACGTCAACGCTAGGTCTTTGAGTGGCCATTATTATGTGAATACCTGCAGCTCGAGCCATCTGAGACAATTTTTGAATATAGTTTTCAATTTCTTTACCTGCAACCAACATTAAATCAGACATTTCGTCAACCACAACAACTATATAAGGCATTGGAAGCTTGTGCTTAGCATTATATCCGTCAATATTTCTAACACCTTCTTTTGTCATTAATCTATATCTGCTTTCCATTTCTTTAACGACCCAGCCAAGAACTGAAGCTGCTTTCTTAGCTTCAGTAATTACTGGACAAAGTAAATGTGGAATGCCCTCGTATGTTGATAATTCAAGCATTTTAGGATCAATTAAAATAAACTTACATTTGTCTGGAGTATGTCGGTAAAGAAGAGATAAAATAATAGTATTAATGCAAACTGATTTTCCAGATCCAGTGGTTCCAGCAATAAGAAGATGAGGCATAGAAGTAAGGTCACCAACAATTGGTTTGCCAGAAATATTTTTGCCAAGTGCTATTGGTAATTTTATATCTTTTTTCTTAAAATCAGGATTATTTAGAATTTCACTTAAGTAAACATTCTCTCTTGTATTATTTGGAAGCTCTATCCCAACAGTATTGCTTCCGGGTATTGTTGATATTCTTGCAGACTCCGAACTTGTATTTCTAGCAATATCATCAGATAGATTTATTATTTTAGAAACCTTCACTCCAGCCGCAGGCTCAAATTCATTTAAAGTAACAACAGGCCCATGACTAACTTTTTTTATATTCCCGTTAACTCCGAAATCCATCAGAATTTTTTCTAAAAAATCTGGATTGTGAGTTTCATTTTTTTCGAAATTTTCTCTTTCTTTCTTTGTTGGAACTTTGAGTAGTTCAAGGTCTGGTAATTTAAACTTTATTTTTGTTTCAAGGTTATTTTCACTTTTGATAAAAGGTAAATCTTCCTGAATAAGATTTTTAATTTCGTCTTGTGGAATATATTCACTAATTATTTCACTTTTATCTGTATAATTTTTGTTATCATTTTTAGTAAAAAAAGTTAAGATTTTTTTTATAAACAAAAAAAACTTTGCAACATTAAAATTTATACTGACTAGAAAAAAAATGAAAATAATTAAAATTAAAATATAAAAAAAAATATCTTCATTGATTAATATTAGAGATTGGAGAAAAGTTTGGTTTAAATATTGCCCAACAAAACCACTATTTCCATTTATAAAAAGAGCATATGTATCAGAATAATAATGAGCAAAAAAAAGTGTACCAAATAATAAATACAGAATTGTAAAAAAATTATTTTCTATAAATAAAAAAAAATCTTTCGATTTAAAAATGTTGATGCCTGTAAAAATCAGTGTAAATGGAATTAAATAAGCTATTAATCCAACAGATTGAAAAAATAAATCAGATATAAAGCTACCATGAAAACCCATTATGTTTTCAATTTTGGTATTTTCTGGAAAAATGAAATTTGGATCATTAGGTGAATATGTTATTAGTGACAAAAATAACAATCCACCTGCCAAAGAAATCAAAACCCCAAATATCTCTGCCAATCTTTTAATGGCAAAATTAAGCAACAAATAAGCTGTTTTTTTAATATTCATATAAATGAGTCGGTTTAATCACTTTGTATCATCTAATTTTTATTGTTAAAATTAAAAATATTATGACAGTTTGTATACTTGGTAATGGTTTAACAGCTTTAACTTTAGCAAAGGCGCTAGTTAACAATGAAATTAATGTTGATGTTCTCTATAACAAAAAAAATTACAAAATAAGTGATACGAGAACTATTGGAATTTCAAAAAACAATATAGATTTTTTTAACAGTAATATAATTAATATTGAAAAGATTATTTGGAATTTAAAAAAAATAGAAATTTTTTCAGAAAACTTAAATAAAGAAAGATTAATAAACTTTAAGACAAATAATGATCAACTTTTTTCAATACTTAAGAATTACAAACTACATAACTTACTAGAACAAAATTTATTAAAAAATAAGTTTTTTAAATCTAAATTTATAAGTGAAAAAAATTTATCTTTTTTAAATGAATATGATCTTATAATTAATTGTGAACCATCCAGTTTAATTACAAATCGTTACTTTAGTAAAAAAATAATCAAAAAATATAATAGCTACGCCTATACTACCGTGATCACGCACGATCAGATTTTAAATGATACAGCGCTCCAAATTTTTACCAAAAGGGGGCCATTAGCTTTTTTACCAATTTCGAATAGACAAACTTCTGTTGTATATTCTCTCTATAATTCTAATAATCAAAAAGAAGAAAACATTGATCAATTGATAAAGGACAAAAATTTTAGATATAAAATCAAGAATATAAATAAAGTTAATAGTTTTGAATTAAAATCATTAAACTTAAGATCATATTACCATAATAATATATTAGCATTTGGAGATTTATTACATAAGGTTCACCCTTTAGCAGGGCAGGGTTTCAATATGACTATTAGAGATATTAAAGTTCTTTTAGAGATCATTAAAAGAAAATTAGATATTGGTTTATCTTTAGATAGTTCTGTAAATTTGGAATTTCAAAAAAGATTAAGACATAAAAACTTTATTTTTTCAAATGGGGTAGACTTTATTCATGAATTCTTTAATTTTGAAAGAAAAATGAAAACTAACCTTTTAAGCAAGTCTGTAAAACTCATTAGCAATTATCCATCCATTAATAAAATGTTTACCAAAATTGCTGATAGAGGTGTGTTATTTTAATTTATTGAAGAGTTGTATTGTTAAACACATCATATGTGTAAGTGCTTAGAATCTCGGCTATTTTATTTTTTCTTATACTAAGATTTTCAGCTTCTAATAAGATTTGCTTTTCCTCTAATGAAAATGGCGAAGCCATTGCCAAAGCATTAATAGTCTCATCTAAACTTTGTTTTTCAAGTTCTTTCCAATTTATTATAAAACCTCTTTTTTCAAATAATGTTTTTAGATCTTTAAAGATTAATTCAAGGTCAGAAAACTTAAGCTGTTCTTTTTTGTCATCAAGATCATGATTAAAGCGTTTAAAATCAACCTCATATTCTCGGTATTTTTTTGCTGTTTCAATTTCTTTAATAACTTCAAATCTTATCAAACCTTTAAGCTCTATTAAGTATCTTTTATCCTCTGTTTCTTTAAAACTTGTTATTTTTCCAAGGCACCCAATGTTATGCAAGACAGGGCCATTGAAATCATCACTTGAATTTTTTGGCTGAATCATACCAATTAGTTTATTGGACTTCATGCTGTCATTAATCATATCTATATATCTTGGTTCAAATATATTTAATGGAACTGTAGTTTTGGGAAATATAATAAAATTACTTAAGGGAAAAACAGGTAAAATCTTAGGCAAATTTTTCATTTAGAATAAATTATTAAAACTATTATTAATCATCTATAATATTTATACAATGATATTTTGGATTTCATCTTATCCCAAAAGTGGAAATACGTGGCTTAGATTTTTAATAGCATCATATTATTATACTAAAGATGGGTTTTTTGATGAAAATGTTTTAAAATATATTGATCAATTTCCACAAAAGAACTTTTTTAAAGGATTTAATTATGATCCTAAGATTCCTACTGATACGACTAAATTTTGGATTAAGGCACAAGAAAAAATTAATCAAGATAAAAAGATAAGATTTTTTAAAACCCATAATATTTTTGGATCAATAAATAATTTTCATTTTACCAATAGAGATAACTCGATTGGTTGCATTTACGTAGTTAGAGATCCTAGAAATGTAATAACATCCCTTAAAAATTTTTATGAAATGAATGACAATCAAGCATTCAAATTTATCACATCTAAAAGCCAATATATTTATGATTTTCATAAATTTGCAGAAGATGGTTATAGTGATTTTCAATTTATTGGTTCATGGGAAACTAATTATGAGTCTTGGAAATCTCAAAAAAGAATACCAATTAAGATAATTAGATATGAAGATTTATCTAATCAAACATTTGCAGTAGTTAATGAGGTGATTAGTTTTATTAATCAAACAACAAATAATAAAGAAAAAATTTCTAAGGACAAAATTAAAAACGTTGTAAGTTCAACATTATTTTCAAAGCTTAAAGAAAAAGAAAAAAGGGAAGGATTTTTTGAAGCACCCAAATCAAGAGTTGGTGATACAAAAATTCCTTTTTTTAATTTAGGTCCAAAAAATAATTGGAAAACAATTCTTAATGATGATCTCAAAAATAAATTAAATGAAGTTTTTAAAAAAAAATTAATAGAATTATATTACGAATAGAATTAATAAGTTTAATACTGATCCATTTTATTTCTTGCTAAATTTACAAAAAGCTTCTATTTTCTTTGCTTATAGAATAAGCGGGCATAGCTCAGTGGTAGAGCGTCTCGTTGCCAACGAGAAGGTCGAGGGTTCGACCCCCTTTGCCCGCTCCAGAATTCAAGTATGAGTGATCTTTTAAATAAAAAATGTGTACCTTGTGAGGGAGGTGTATTACCTTTTGATATATCTGATATTCACAAGTATCAAAAAAAAGTTGATGGCTGGGATGTCTCCAAAAATGATAATGAGATTTTTTATTTAAATAAAAAATTTAAGTTTAAAAATTTTTTAGAAAGTCAAAGTTTCATTAATAAAGTTGGTGAAATTTCAGAAAATGAAGGTCATCATCCAGATATATCATTTGGTTGGGGCTATGCAGAAATAAAAATTACCACGCACGCAATTGAGGGATTGTCTGAAAATGACTTTATTTTAGCAGCAAAAATAGATCAATTAATTAATGTCTAAAATGCCTAGTTTTTGAAAAAACTAAAACTGTGCCAGTTTCGTTTGCAAAATTAATTATTTCTTTATCTCTAATTGATCCAGCAGGCTGTATAACTGCAGCAACACCCGACTGAACTAATTTTTCAATCCCATCAACGAATGGAAAAAATGCATCAGATGCAGCTACCACCTCATCTTTTGTTTGCATAAATTTTTTCATTTTATCTATTGCAATTTGACAACTATCTAAACGACTTGGTTGGCCAGATCCAATTCCCACTGTTGTCTCATTTGTTGCAAGCACTATTGCATTAGATTTTACATACCGACAGATATTAAATGCAAAAATAAGATTTTTCATCTGTTTTAAAGTAGGTTTTTTTTTAGAAACAATTTTAAAATCTTTGATATTAAACTTTCTAAAATCTTCTGTTTGTACTAATAATTCCTCATTTGAAGATATAAACCTTAATATTTCTTTAAAAGAATAATTAGTAGCATCAATTAATCTTAAATTTTTTTTTTTATTAAATAATTTTAGTGCATCTTTATCAAAACCATTTGCAATAATTACTTCAAGAAATAAATTATTTAATTCTGACGCTAAATTTTTATTTATCTTAAAATTACATGATACTATTCCACCAAAAGCACTTATAGGGTCACACTCAAGGGCAGATTTATAACTTTTGAGATGATCTTTATTTATTGAAACCCCACAAGGATTGGCGTGTTTCACTATTACCGTTCCAGTGTTTTTTGGAAGTGATTTTGAAATAGTTAAAGCTGAAAATATATCGTTATAATTATTGTAACTTAGTTGCTTTCCTTGAATTTGATTTATTTTCATAGAACTATTTTTTGAATATATTGCACTTTTTTGATGTGGATTTTCTCCATAACGAGGAGTATCAACAAGATTTGCATGAAAAACTCTTTTTTTGGGAAAAATGATATTTGTTTTTTTATTAAAATAATCAGAAATAACTGAGTCGTAATAAGCAGTTTCTGTAAAAGCAATTCTTGATAATTTTTCTCTAAATTCTAAAGATGTAGAACCTTTATTTTTACTTAATTCTTCAATAAGCTCCCCATATTGTTTTGATGAAGTAATAACAGTTACATCTTTATAGTTTTTAGCTGCTGATCTGACCATTGTTGGTCCACCAACATCAATATTTTCAATTATTTTATTGTGATTTTTTGTATTTTTTAAAGTTTTTTCAAATGGGTAAAAGTTTACGATAACCAAATCAATATTCTCAAAATTATTTTTTTTTAAGTCTTTTAGGTGAATTTTGCTATCTCTTTTGTTCAAAATTCCTGCATGTATTTTTGGATGGAGAGTTTTTACCCTACCCTCAAGAATTTCTGGCGAATTTGTAAATTCAGAAACCTCTAAACATTTAAATTTTAATTTTTTTATCTCTTTATAGGTACCACCCGAACTAATAATTTTTATATTATTTTTTTTTAAAGAATTAAGAAGTGGTTTTAAATTATCTTTATCTGATACAGAAATAAGAGCTGTTTTTATTCTTTTCATTATAGTTTACTGATCTCCCATTTTATGGTTTGCTTATATTCTTTATTGATACCTGAAATACAAATGTTTTGATTTTCTTTGTATGAATTTTTAATACCTAAATATAATCCATTATCAATATTTATATCAAAATTTTCACAATTAAATTTCCAGCCTTCATCTTCTAGTTCTATTAGGATTGATTTATTGTCCTGTGTTTTCATTACTTTTGTATTTGGGTTTAGATGAAATCTAATATCAAATTTAATATCTTTTAATTTATCTTTCCTTAGCAATTTATCAAAACCAATAAATTTCATTTGCTCTGGATAAAATTCAATTTCTCTTTCATGTATAGTTTTAAACCTTTTTAGGTATCCATCATGTGAGCCAGAGATTTTCCAATAGTTGTCTTCAATTACAACATTTTTCTTAATTATGCGTAAGCCTTTTTTAACTACTAGATTTGAATTGCTCAATTTTCTATAATCACAAGAAGAATGATCTTCAATTGATAAAGTACTTTGTAAAGCAGTGCTTTTTGAAAGCCTGCTTAATTTGTTTTGATTATTTGCGAAGTAGCCAGAATTTGTAATTAGTTTTTTTCCATTCGAGAAAATCTCAAATGAAAGAGCTCCAGACTGATAAAATTTTGAAAAATTATTGTTTGGACTTTCTCCAATATCCATTGTTAATATAATCTTTTTATTCTTAAGAATGACATAACCAGCAATTTCTTTATTTTCATTTTTAAATACATATCCAAATCTTTTTAAATATTGATCAAACTCATAATTATTTGAAATGTAATTGCCATTAAACAAAATATCTTGATTAATATTTTGCCAAATAAAAGCATAATTTTGACCAAGATAATAAATTGTTTCATCAACATATTCGGGAATTGTATTTTGAGACTCTTTAAACCACTCTCTTATAATTATAAAATATTTTAAGTAAAAGATAAGCTGTTTTATGTTTCTAGATTTAGGAAAACCATTATTATTAATTGATGTTTTTATAATTTTTTTTAAAAGATCTAGCCCACTATTAAGATACTTATTATCATCTTTATATGCCAATCCTGTTAAAATAATCGCTGCACAACCCACTATTTTGTTTTCAACCTCTGATAAATTTTTAATCTCATTTAAAATATGATTTGTTTGTTTTTGAATACTTTGATTAAATTTTTTTTTAAATTCCTCTTCACAATCCTCAAAAGTTAATTGATGATTAGATAACCAGGAAATTATTCTTTTAGAAGTGATATCAAAATCCCAACTTTTTTTATTATATTGATTATTTTTGTTAATCCAATTGGTAATAACTTTTTGAGTCATCTTTTTTGATGATTTCAAATCTAAACTAAAGAACCAAAAAAAATTATTTAATTTTTTAAATTCTTTATATTCTAAATTATTTTGCCAAATAGTTTCTAAAGCAAAGTCTTCAATTTTATATTTTTTTTTTTGATATTTTACTATTGAAGATAAAAGGTAAGGACTTGGTTTATAATCAAAAGTAATATCTTTAGTTTTAGATATTTTTTTATCATAGAAATTAGAGTTTTGATAAAATTCCTTTATGGTCTTTTTAAAACCAAAATAAAACTGGCTAAAGTTATTAGTAAAATTAGTAACGATCATTAACTTATTTTAATTTTAATAAATTAATATTTCTTTTAATATCTCCATTATTACTTTTAAATACAGTTGTACCTGAAACAAGTATGTTAGCACCAGCCTCAATAGCAGATTGACAATTATCAAAATTAATCCCTCCATCAATCTCAATATCAAATTTCATATTTTTTTTAGTTTGAATTTCTTTTAGTTGTTTAACTTTATTTAACACTTGAGGCATAAATTTTTGACCACCAAATCCTGGGTTTACACTCATTATTAAAACTAAATCAATTTTTTCTAGGTAGTTTGTAATTAAATCTATTTTAGACTCAGGATTAAGTGAGACACCGACTTTTTTATTTAAACTTTTAATCTTTAAAATAGATTCTTCTAAATTATCAGTCGCTTCTGGATGAATTGTAATAATATCAGCGCCAGCATCTGAGTATGCTTCTATATATTTATGAACGGGCGATATCATTAGATGAACATCAAATTTAATTGAACACTTTTTTCTCAATGCTTTAATCACTGGCGGCCCAATAGTTAGATTAGGCACAAAGTGACCATCCATTACATCTACATGAATCATATCTGCACCAGCTTCTTCAAGCCTTTTAATTTCATTTCCCAATTGACTAAAATCAGCAGATAATATTGATGGTGATATTTGTATTTTTTTCATTAATTACTAGATTTACTAGTATCAATTTTTAAAATTTAATTGAATTAAATAATTGATAAATTTGTCTAGAAATTTCACTTTCCAGAGGAAAGGATAACATACCCATTACAGAATAGCCCAGGACCCAAGGCATAAAGTAAAATCTAATCATATAAAAGAACCAAGCAACATATAATGGAACAAGAGGTGCTATAATGAAAGATGGGGTTATAGGCTTAAAAATTTTGATAAGTGGATTAGTATATTTTACAAATATTTTCATAAAAAAAAACTCAGAATCTTCTTTTTGAAAAATATTCATCGCAACTCTTCCAATTAAAGTCCACATTATTACCCCAAGAAGGTAATCAATAAAGTAAACTATTGGGTGAAAGTTTGCCGACATTATAAAATTTATATTGGAAAAAAGATTAAATTAAAAGGGGCGAAATTAATCGCCCCTAAATTAAGATTTGATAGTTCTATTTACCAGTAACGGTTCTACCCGTTGGTATACGAACTTCGTCAACCATTTTTTGAGTAGCTTTGTCTGGTGCTTGAGTCATTAAACTCACTACAACCATAGCAACAAAACTAACACCTGCTCCGAAGATACCGAATGTTAACTGAGTAAGACCTAGGAATCCACTTCCACCTGTTCGTACCCAAACTAGGTACCAAATAGATGATGCAAGACCTAATACCATACCAGCAATAGCACCTTCTTTGTTAGCTCTCTTCCACCATACACCTAGTACAAGTGGGAAGAATAATCCTGACATCGCAAAGTCAAAAGCCCAGATAACTGAACCTAAGATACCTTGGATCTCAAGAGCCGCAATAGTTGCTCCAGCAAAACCAATTATTACAAGCAATACCCTTGCAACAAGAAGTCTTTTCGCAGTCTCTGCTTTTGGATCAATCATTTTGTAATAAACGTCATGAGAGATCGCATTCGCAATTGCTAGGATCAAACCATCAGCTGTTGACATGGCAGCAGCCATACCTCCAGCAGCAACCAGTCCCGAGATTACATATGGTAATCCAGCTATTTCTGGTGTTGCTAACACTACAGCTTTACCACCCATGAAAAACTCGTTTAATTCAAGAGTTCCATTGCCGTTAAAGTCACTGATGAACATCAAGTTTGCTTGATTCCAGTTTTGGAACCAATCTATTGATTGAACTTCAGCAAATGATTTACCAATAATACCTGTTGGTAGTGTTGGAT
>Ga0213868_10006144_pt1 | contig 10659 bp, 9 predicted proteins | sample PICome_9_FD_160087 | JGI IMG/M metagenome (GOLD analysis project Ga0213868, IMG submission 160087) | Coastal seawater microbial communities near Pivers Island, North Carolina, United States - PICO127 | ecosystem: Environmental > Aquatic > Marine > Coastal | place: USA: North Carolina | collected...
CCGGGCTAACTTATGGGGGGACTGGGCTCGGTCTCGCGATCGTGCGAGAGTTTTGCCAAATGTTGGGCGGTGCTATCGAGTTAGAGAGTGAGCCAAACGAAGGATCGTGTTTTCGCGTTACCCTTCCGGCTGACCCAGAGTCAGCTCACGCAGCCGCTTGAGAGCGTCCTCTCGCTTTGCCAGCTCAGCTGATAATTCCTGATTTGACTCACTCATCGCATTGAGGTCAGCCTCAAGCTGCACGATCAGCTCAAGGACCATCTCCGTGATGGTCACCCGGGACCGCTGGTTGTCATTCTGGATCACCAATGGGGCTGACTGTCCCTGCTCCAGTCGGCGACTAAGAATAGTGGCCGCCGCCGCCTCTGCTGCGACCCCCTCTCCACCTGAAGCGGCGTAGGCAGCAAACGCCGCCCGTGCTGCCTCGTATTGGCCCGCGGCAAGCGCCAGAACGCCCTCGTCGTAAGCGTCGAAGAGCACATCAGAAGGACAATCGCAGGTTCCCGACATCAGTGCCTCACCGTCACCCTGTGACGCGCTGGCTTCAGCAGGTTCAGCTCCGCCGGCGCCTGTCACCGGCGCAAGGCCACAGCCGCCCAATAGCAAGACCGCTGCGGTCAATAAAATAGTGCCGATAGGCAATCTGTGATGCACTGTGACGAACCCCCAAGGTTTCACTGAGAATAGCACCGCGAAGCCAACGCTTACCAGTGTTGCAGGCACCTTTCAGATATTATTCGTGACGCAAGTGCGGAAACAAAATGACATCTCTGATAGACGCCGAATTGGTCAACAGCATGACCAGTCTATCGATACCAATTCCTTCCCCTGCGGTCGGGGGCAGACCGTACTCTAATGCTCGAATATAGTCGTGATCAAAGTGCATCGCTTCATTGTCACCGGCCTCTTTTGCAGCCACCTGCGCCTGAAAGCGCTCCGCTTGATCCTCTGCATCGTTCAGCTCGCTGAACCCGTTAGCCAGCTCTCTTCCCCCAACAAAAAACTCGAACCGATCCGTCACAAAAGGATTCTCGTCATTACGTCTCGCAAGCGGCGATACTTCAGTCGGATAAGCAGTAATAAACGTCGGCTCCTGTAACTCGGCTTCCGCTGTCGCTTCAAATATTTCGATTTGCAGCTTACCCAGCCCCCAACTCGGCTGCACCGCAATGCCCAACCGACTGGCGATGGCCTTGGTAGCATCGTGATCCGCCAGCTCATCGGCGGTGAGTTCAGGGTTATATTTCAAAATGGCTTCCAGCACGGTCATGCGAGTGAATGGCCGATCAAAATGGAAAGTGGCGTCGCCATACACAACCTCGGTCGTGCCCAACACCGACTCGGTCAATTCTCGCATCAGCGTCTCGGTCAGATCCATCGCATCGTAATAATCTGCGTAAGCCCAATAGAATTCGAGCATCGTGAACTCTGGGTTATGTCGCGTAGAGAGTCCTTCGTTACGGAAGTTGCGATTAATCTCGAACACCTTCTCCAAACCACCCACTGTTAATCGCTTCAGATATAACTCCGGTGCAACTCGCAGGTACATTTCCATATCTAAGGCGTTGTGATGGGTAATAAAGGGTCTCGCTGTGGCGCCACCGGCGATGGGGTGCAGCATCGGTGTCTCGACCTCAACGAAAAGGCGCTCCGCCAAGAACTGACGAATGAACTGAATGGTCGCCGCACGAACACGAAAAATCTCACGCACCTCTGGATTCACAATCAAATCCACATAGCGCTGACGATACCGTAACTCTTGGTCAACTAAGCCGTGATATTTATCGGGCAGTGGACGCAACGCTTTGGTCAGTAGCCGTCCTTCGCCCATGTTGATATAGAGATCGCCCTTACCGCTTCGGTGCAAGGGTCCCGATGCCGCAACGATATCACCCAAATCCCAGGTCTTGATCGCCGCAATGGCCTCCTCTGAGAGCGTTTCTCGATTGAGATACAACTGAATCGTGCCAGAGCCGTCTTGAATCAGTAAAAAGGCACCTCGATTACGAATCAGTCTGCCCGCCACGGCAAAATGATGATTGGCCTCCTCAAGATGAGGTTTATCGGCGTCTAAAAAGTCTCGCTGCAAGTCAGCCGCCATTGCGGTGCGACGAAAATCATTGGGGAAAGCGGACCCCTGCTCGCGCAGGCTTGCCAGCTTGGCCCGTCGCTCGGCAATGAGTCGGTTTTCGTCCTCTGGTTGCTGCGGGTTATCCACGGTCGTCTCCATCACACATTGTGTCAAAGCCCCTGTTTCAATGAGGCCTGAATAAAGGGGTCCAGCGCGCCATCGAGCACCGCTTGAGTATTACGGCTTTCGATACCTGTTCGTAAATCCTTGATACGCGCATCGTCCAAGACATAGGAACGAATCTGACTACCCCAGCCGATATCCGCTTTGCTGTCTTCCAACGCTTGTTTTTCGGCATTGCGTTTGAGCATTTCCAGTTCGTAGAGTTTTGCCCGCAGTTGCTTCATCGCGTTATCGCGATTTTGGTGCTGAGAGCGCTCGGTCTGACAGCTCGATACCGTACCAGTGGGTTCGTGGGTAATGCGCACGGCTGAGTCGGTCGTATTCACATGCTGCCCACCCGCTCCAGAGGAGCGATAGGTGTCCACACGTAAATCAGCAGGGTTGATCTCGATCTCGATATTGTCGTCAATTTCTGGCGAGACAAAAACGGAGGCAAAAGAGGTATGGCGTCGGCCACCACTATCAAACGGTGATTTGCGCACCAACCGATGTACCCCCGTCTCAGTCCTCAGCCAACCAAACGCATAGTCGCCCTCAAACTGGATCGTCGCGCTTTTCAAGCCGGCTACTTCCCCCGCGGAGGCCTCCAGTAACGTCGTCTTAAAGCCTTTGTCCTCGCCCCACCGGAGGTACATGCGCAAGAGCATCTCAGACCAATCCTGCGCCTCGGTGCCACCAGAGCCTGCCTGAATATCCAAATAAGCATTGTTGGGATCGGTTTCCCCGGAGAACATACGCCGAAACTCAAGTTGCTCTAGCGACGTCTCCAGTCCAGCGAGGTCTTGCTCTACCGATTGCGCAGTCTCTGGGTCATCTTCTTCTACCGCTAACTCCAGCAGATCGCTGGCGTCGTCACAACCGCTATCAAGCGCCTCGATCGTAGAGACAACGATCTCTAGCGCAGCACGTTCTCTACCGAGAGCTTGTGCGTTTTGTGGATCATCCCAAGCGCTCGGCTCAGCCAACTCCAGCTCTACTTCTTTTAAACGGTCCTTTTTAATAGCGAAGTCAAAGGTACCCCCTAAGCACGTCAGTACGCGCACGAATATCTTTAATTTGAGTCACAAGCGGGGCGATTTCCACGTTTTACAGCCTACTGGTCAACAGGTGGCAAGAGTCTAAAGGGTTGCGTGATGCTCCGCCATATCCGATCACGGTACAAAGCCTCTCAGTGCGGCCAAAACGCCTCAATCACCAACTGTGGCGAGCGTGCCCCGCGATAATCATTGATATCCAAACGGTATAACGCGCCGAGCTGTGTTAGCGGTGCCGCTAACCACTCGTCCACATCGATATTAAAGGCGATGGCATCCACTTCAACACCGCCCGACTCCAATGTCAGCTTCAAGTGCTTCTCACCCACGATACGATGACGCCGCACCGCAAACGTATTATCAAAGACGGGCTCAGCAAAGTGCTGTCCCCAAGGACCGCCCGCCTCTAACTGCTCGGCGAAGGGCACCGTCAGATCGCTTGGCGCCAACGAACCGTCACTCAGTGCGACGGGCTCAGGTGGCACCTGGTCGAGTGCGTCTGCCACCACCGTATTAATGGCCTCACAAAAAGGCTCAAAATCGGCTTTGGCGAGGGTCAGACCTGCCGCCATGGCATGCCCACCAAACTTCGTCAGCAACCCTGGGTGTCGCGCCGCCACCTGATCCAATGCATCGCGCAGATGCAGGCCCGGAATAGACCGGCCAGACGCTTTCAGCATCCCCTCATCTGAATCGGCAAAGATCAAAGTGGGCCGATAAACACGCTCACGAATACGGGAGGCTAAGATACCGATCACCCCCTGGTGCCAGTTTGGATCGTAGAGCGTCATCGCAAACGGCAGATCGGGTTGGTCCAAATTCAATGCATCCAATTGCGCCAGCGCCTCCGTTTGCATCGACTGCTCGATATCGCGCCGCTCACGGTTCAAAGCATGCAGATTTTCTGCCTTGGCGCGAGCACTGGCGGTCGAGTCGGCTAACAGGCATTCAATCCCGACCGACATGTCATCGAGGCGCCCAGCGGCGTTAAGCCGAGGACCCACGATGAAGCCAAGATCGGACGCCGTTGCAAGGCGATGGTCTTTGCCGGCCACCTCAAAGAGGGCTTCAATACCGGGGCGAGCGCGCCCTGATCGGATACGCGCCAAGCCCGCCGCCACTAAGATCCGGTTATTGCGGTCCAGCGGCACCACATCGGCCACTGTGCCCAGCGCCACCAAATCCAATGCGTCACCCAAATTGGGCATTTCGAGTCCTTGTGCCGTGAACCAGTCTCGTTGTTTCAGCTCGGCTCGCAAGGCACTCAGGACGTAAAAAATGACGCCGACACCGGCTAATGATTTACTCGGGAAGCGACAACCTGGCTGATTGGGATTCACGATGACATCTGCTGTCGGCAGCGTCTCGGCGGGCAAGTGATGGTCTGTCACCAGCACACTGATCCCCAGCGCCTGAGCCGCCGACACCCCTTCAATGCTCGAGATGCCGTTGTCTACCGTGACAATCAGATCGGGCATCTGTGCCGCAGCCAACTCGACAATCTCTGGGGTCAGTCCGTAACCAAACTCGAACCGGTTGGGCACCAAATAGGCCACCTCCTTTAGGCCCATCTGGCGCAGCACTGAGACAGCCATGGCACAACTGGTGGCTCCGTCAGCATCAAAATCACCGACCACCAAAACGCGAGCCTCTCCCTCTATAGCGTCAGCCAATAGCTCGGCCGCTTCGCCGATCCCTTTTAGCGTGACGGGGGGCAACAACTGGTCCAGAGTGAGCGTTAAGTCAGCGGGGTCGCTAATACCGCGACCGGCGTAAATTTTTTTGAGTGCCTCAGGCAGCGCAGTGCGCTGAAGCATTGAACTGATATCGACTGATCGCCGACGGATGACCGGTGTCGTCAGACGCGACACTGTGCCGCCATGAAAGCATGGATGGCCTCTAAATCGTTATCGAGCACCTGAAAATGCTCTTCTTTTTCGAACAAGTCTGCTAAGTGATCGGGCAATACGGGCACTTGGCCCGTTTCTGCTTTGGCGACGGCCGCCGGGAATTTAGCAGGATGTGCAGTGGATAATGTGACCATCGGCCCGTCGGCTTTGTCGGCGCATAACCGTGCGGCGCGGGTACCAATCGCCGTATGCGGATCGATCAATTGACCGGTACGCTCCCAAATAAAGCGAATTTCCTCGCAGGTCTCTTCGTCGTCAATGCGAGCGCTGCTAAATAGCGCCTGAGCCTTGCTCAATGCCTCATCGCTCAGCGTGATATGACCCTTCGCAAAATCACGCATCAACTGCGCGACCTGCTCAGCCTCTCGTTCATAGAGATCAAACAGCAGTCGCTCAAAATTCGAAGATACCGAAATATCCATGCTGGGCGATAAGGATGCTTCGATCGCTAGACGTTCATACGTGCCGGTCGTGAGCATGCGGTGCAGCACGTCATTGCGATTCGTGGCAATCACGAGATTATTAATCGGGAGACCCATGCGATGCGCCAGATACCCCGCATAGATGTCGCCGAAATTACCGGTCGGAACGGAAAAGTTAACGGCTCGCTCTGGTCCACCAACGGCGAAGGCAGCATAAAAATAGTAGACAATTTGCGCCATGATGCGCGCCCAATTGATCGAGTTTACGGCGACCAACGAGCGCCCATCCGGCAAAAATTGATCGGCCACAAAACTGGCTTTTACCAGAGCCTGACAGTCATCAAAATTGCCTTTAATGGCTAAGTTATGAACATTGTCGGCCTGTACGGTGGTCATCTGCCGGCGCTGCACATCCGACACTCTGCCCTCGGGGTACAGGATAAAAATATCCACATTGTCACAGTGGCGACAGCCCTCGATGGCGGCGCTGCCCGTATCGCCAGACGTCGCCCCCATGATCACTACCCGCTCGCCGCGCCGCGCCAGCACGTGGCTCAGTAACCGCCCTAGTAGTTGCAGTGCGAAATCTTTAAACGCCAGTGTCGGCCCGTGAAAAAGCTCAAGCAACCACTGATCTTGATCGAGCTGCAAGAGTGGCGCCACCGCCTGATGACGGAAATCTCGGTAGGATTCTGTCGCCAGTCTCGACAACGTTTGACGATCAATGCTGCCCTCCACAAAAGGCGCAATGATCGTTGTTGCCAGCTCGGGATAGGACAGATTGCGCATAGCGGCAAGGTCTGACGGTGTGAAGCTGGGCAGCGACTCCGGCACATAAAGCCCACCGTCGCGTGCAAGCCCAGCAAGTAAAGCCCCCTCAAAATCGAGCGCGGGTGCCTGACCGCGGGTGCTGAGGTATCGAATGCTCATTGCCAGCTCCCCATCCTACTCAAATTACTCACTGATCAAAGGCTTCTACTCGAAGCAGCGTAAAGTCCGTCTCCACCTCAGTAAGCGTCGTAATTTCTTGCATCACTGCCGTCATTACGGACGCTGAGGCGACATGGGTCAACAGGACAATTGAGACCGTGGCTTGATCCTCCCGGGGTGGATTCTGAAGCAACGACTCAATACTCACGTCGTGATTTGCCAGTACCTGAGTGATATCAGACATGACCCCGGCGCAATCGCTCGCGGCCAATCGCACATACCACTCGCTCTCGATATCATCCGCAGGCACCAACACTTGCGATTTCAGTTGGCCCATCGGCACACCCAGTGCCGGTCCACTCCCGGCAACAGTCCTCGCAATGTCGGCAAGATCGGCGCACACCGCAGACGCGGTAGCAGCGCCACCTGCACCCGGGCCAACCAATACCAACTCGCCGACCGCATCGCCCTTGATCATGATCGCATTGAGCACACCATCGACGTTTGCCAACTGCTTTTGCTCAGGAATCAGTGTGGGGTGCACTCGCATCTCGACACGATCCCCCTGTCGCCGCGCAATGCCCAGATGCTTCACGCGATAACCCATTGACGCCGCAAATTCGAGGTCTTCAGGCGTGATCGCTTGAATGCCCTGCTTAACGGGTGCTGCAACATCAAGCGGCAGTCCAAAGGCCAGTGAAGCCAGTATCACCAACTTGTGCGCCGCATCGGTTCCATCTACGTCAAAGGTGGGATCCGCTTCGGCGTACCCCAAGGCTTGCGCCTCTGCTAAGACATCCTCGTAAGAGCGTCCTTTGGTACTCATTTCGGTCAAAATGAAATTACCGGTGCCGTTGATGATACCCACCACTTCTGACACCGCGTTGGCCGCCATGGCCTCACGCAGCGTTTTAATGACGGGGATCCCACCCGCGACCGCCGCTTCAAAACGGAGTTGGACCCCCGCTTGCTCCGCGAGGAGGATTAATTCATTGCCATGTTCGGCAATCAGAGCCTTATTAGCGGTCACCACGTGCTTGCCTTGCTCGATGGCCAGTTTGATCAGATCGCGGGCAACCGTCGTACCCCCGATTAACTCGACCAGCACATCGACATCAGGGTCACGCGCCACATCCATGACATCACGACTGATGCGGGCAGCGGCGTAATCATGTTGCGGCACCTCACGGCGCGCACCGACATGCGTTATCGACACGGTCTGGCCGCAGCGCGCGGCCAGCATCGCGCTCTGATCACGCAAAATGTGCACTGTGGCGAGGCCTACCGTACCTACGCCACAAAGACCCACTCTCAGACCCGCAGTGCTCATGCCGATAATCCATCCGATGCTTGGGGCGGGCCCATGCGCAAGACGCGTTTGATGCCCCGAACAGCCTGGCGCGTCCTGTGCTCATTTTCAATCAATCCAAAGCGCACAAATCCCTCACCATATTCGCCGAATCCAATGCCGGGCGATACTGCCACCCCACCGTGCTGAAGCAAGAGCTTGCTAAACTCGACCGAACCCATGTGCCGGAATGCCTCAGGAATCGCCGCCCAGACAAACATCGTGGCTTTCGGCGGCACCACTGGCCAGCCAGCTTCATTCAGCCCCTCACACAATACATCTCTGCGGCGTTGGTAGGTCGCGCAGATCTCGCTAACACAGTGCTGGTCACCCTCAAGGGCGGCAATAGCCGCCACCTGAATTGGCGTGAAAATACCATAGTCTAGATACGATTTAATCCGCGTGAGCGCGGCAATTAATTCTGCGTTACCGCAGCAAAATCCCACACGCCAACCCGGCATATTGTAACTCTTAGACAACGTGAAGAACTCAACCGCAATATCTCGTGCGCCGGGCACTTGCAGAATGCTAGGCGCCTTGTAGCCATCGAAAACTAGATCTGCGTAGGCGAGATCATGCACTACCCAAATATCATTCTGTCGCGCGATCTCTACGATCCGTTCAAAAAACGGCAACTCAACGCAATGCCCAGTTGGATTAGAGGGGAAGTTGAGTACCAACATCTTAGGCTTGGGGTACGTGTTGCGGATTGCCTGCTCGAGCTCATCGATAAACCCAGCTTCACTTTCCATCGGGACATGTCGCAGATCCGCACCCGAAATGACGAATCCATAGGGGTGTATAGGGTAACTGGGGTTGGGCACTAGAATGGCATCGCCCACCCCAGTGGTTGCCAAAGCCAAATGCGCCAAACCCTCTTTAGAGCCCAGTGTCACGATTGCTTCCGTCTCTGGATCAATGTCGACCGAGTAACGGTTGGCATACCAATCAGACATGGCCTTGCGCAATCTTGGTATACCCTTGGATTGTGAATAACGATGCGTATCACCGCGCGACGCGGTCTCACGAAGTTTTTCAACAATGTGCTCAGGCGTCGGCTGATCCGGATTGCCCATGCCAAAATCGATAATATCTTCGCCGCGTGCGCGCGCTGCCTGTTTTAGCTCGCCGATGATGTTAAAAACGTAGGGCGGTAAGCGCTCGATGCGTTGAAAGTGAGTATCCACGGGGGTCAGTCGCCTCGTCGTCAGTTAGGGCTCAATCGAGGCCCAGCATCGCTACCAGCGCACCTGCAGGACGATAACCCGGTACCAATTCACCCGAGCTCGTCACAATAGCAGGCGTCCCAGAGACACCCATCTCTTTGCCCAGCTCATATTGCGCTGCAATAGGGTTGCCTTCACATATATTGACCGGCAGCTCGACACCCGCCTTGAGCTCCGTCAACGCAGTTTGTTGATCGTCGGCACACCATGCGGTGGCCAACTTTTCAGCACCTTCTGATTCCATGCCGCTGCGAGGAAAGGCGAGATAGCGTACTTCGATCCCTTTGGCATTGAGCTGGTCCACCTCACGGTGAAGCTTTTGACAATAGAAACAGGTGACATCAGTGAATACGGTGATATGGCCGCGCGCGGGCCCATCGGGTGCAAATACCACCATGTCATCAACCGACACCGCAGCCAATTGCTGTTGACGCGCTTCAGCTCGACGCGTTTCGGTCAGATTCACTGCGCCTTTTTCATTGGCTTGATGGAGGTCGCCATTAAGAAAAAAGTAGGCGCCGTCATCGGTCGCGTAAATGAGCGGTCCATTTTCTATCTGGACTTCTGAAATACCCGGCGCCGGGCTAGGGCGGGCATAGTCAATAGCGATGGGCTGGCCCGCGTAGTCACTCAGGGTCGTCGTCATTTGCTCACGCAGGCTTTCAGCTGAGACGATCATTGACGAGACCAACAACGCGACCGCAAACAACGAAGTTGTCGCGCCTCGAAGGTAGCCAATCACGTCGGGCTGTACGCTGGCTTTAGCGTTCGGATTCATCTTTCTGATGCCTCTCAAAATCAAAGCGGGTCAAATCTGCCAAGGTAGGCAGGACTGCCTCCAGCGTTATACTCTGGCCTATTCGGGGAGCACGCTTGTTTGAACTTCTAGTGTAAGGGATCGACACCAGAGACGCGACTGCTGACCCGACCTCGCGATAACGCACGCTGCATCACCACGAAGCTTGATCCGGTCTCGCTTGCAGTGCGAACCGTTATGAAGAAAGCTTTTCTTTGATTCGCGCCGCTTTTCCAGAGAGCTCTCGCAGGTAGTAAAGCTTCGCCTGACGCACGTCACCTCGGCGCTTCACTGAAATACTGTCGACCAGCGGGCTAAAGGTTTGGAAAGTCCGCTCTACGCCAACGCCATGGGAGATCTTGCGCACCGTAAAGGCCGAATTCAATCCTCTATTGCGCTTTGCAATACAGACGCCTTCAAACGCCTGAAGACGCTCACGATTGCCCTCCTTAACACGCACCTGCACCACAACCGTGTCGCCGGGTGCAAAATCAGGCAAATCGCGCCCCATTTGCTCCGCGTCAAGCTCAGCAATAATTTTGTTGGTACTCATGATCTTCCTTCTCCCGTCATCGCCCACTCTAGGCGGCCGATACTCTGTTTTCTGCTTCGCTGATTCTAGCCACTGACCCCCACGACCCCGTTTGTACTGAACGGGCTATCGCCGCTGACTCGTCGATTCGCTGAGTGCGCTCTCCCCGAGAGAGAGGCTTCATCACGCGAGCGCGCGATCATACCT
>Ga0213868_10006146_pt1 | contig 10654 bp, 11 predicted proteins | sample PICome_9_FD_160087 | JGI IMG/M metagenome (GOLD analysis project Ga0213868, IMG submission 160087) | Coastal seawater microbial communities near Pivers Island, North Carolina, United States - PICO127 | ecosystem: Environmental > Aquatic > Marine > Coastal | place: USA: North Carolina...
GCCGTGCCTCACGAAGCTCGACTGATGTCGAGTATCTGGGGGAGCAGAAGTGAACTCGACGACGTGCTCGCCTTGGCTCGTCGAGAGCCGACGCTGTTACGTGCCGTAGACGTTTTACCGCTGGCCGATGCCCAGGTTGCACACGACCGGTTGCGTATGGGCCAGACTCGTGGGCGAATCGTTCTCACAACATGACCGACGTACCAACCACCGATAAGGGGGAGTCATCCAGATGGGTCTGACACTCGAAGCATTTCACACACTGTGCCAGGAACATGGCGTCCACACGGTCGAGGTGGCCACACCAGACACCTACGGGCACCTCCGAGGCAAAAGGGTTCCCGTCGACCGGTTCTTTGCATCGGGGCATTCGTCCGCTTTCGGTATCGCCGACGCCATCTTTGTGATGGATATGCAGAACGATCTGCCCGACAACGAGTTCATTAATATGGATAGTGGTTTTCTCGACTGCCACCTTCACGCTGATGTCAGCACCGGCCGGATCCTGACGCATCGCCCCGGGTATGCACTGGTCTTTGCCGATGCTCTTGATTCCCATGGCGAGCCTCATCCCTTGTCACCCCGTGCGATTCTGAAAAGACAGATCGCAAAGTGCACAGCGATGCATCTCGATCCAGTCGTGGCCACCGAACTCGAGTTCTACCTCTGCAACGCTGACTGGTCACCGGTGCAAAGCCACATCCAGTACAGCTCCCTGACCGATGCCCTCGAACTCGAAGACGTGTTTGCCGACATGCGGTCGGCTCTCATCGGAGCTGGTATGGACGTCGAATCGTCCAACGCCGAATACGGGGCGGGCCAGATTGAGATCAACATCGCGTACAACGACGCGCTCACCACCGCTGACGACACCGTGTTGTTTCGATCGATCGTCAAGCAGGTTGCGGTGCAACATGGTATGCGGGCCACGTTTATGCCGAAGCCTTGGATGGATCAATCCGGCTCAGGCATGCACGTTCACACCAGCCTGAAGTCCGACGGCGCGAATGTCTTCGCAAGTTCCAGTGGCGGACCGAACGAAACCATGGCCAAGTGGCTTGCTGGCCTGCTGAAACACGCGCCGGCACTTGGGCTGTTGGGCGCACCAACAGCGAATGGCCCCCGGCGCATCGACCCGTATACCTTTGCGCCGACTCACATTCACTGGGGTCTCGACAACCGCACTGTGCTGGCCCGATGTATCGCCGAAGCTGGTTCGCCAGCCAACCGAGTCGAGTTTCGCGCCGGCGGCGCCGATGCGAACCCGTACCTCTTCATTGCTGGTCTGCTTGCTGCCGGGACCGATGGGATCGCCAATGATCTTGATCCCGGGCCAATGAGCGAAGGTGACATGTACACCAACCCCGGCGATTGTGTACCTCTGGCGAACAGCCTGGCAGGAGCGATCGAGGCATATGCCGGCAGCGAGTTGGCATCACAGCTTGGTGACATGTTCTCTGCGAGTTACGTGTCGATGGCAGCGGCCGAGGTGGTCCTTGCCGCAGAGCACGGTGTCGCCGGCGACGTGAACGACTGGGAACGCGATCGTTACATCGAGTTCAGCTGACATGAACACTGTTGTCGCTCAGCCTCCAGTAAACGTCACCGATTCGCATCTGTATCTCGACGGCATACCCCACGATCGGTTCGCAGCTCTACGAGCGCAGCCGGGAATCGCGTGGCATCCCTACGGAGATCCAACCGATGACAGTGCTGGTTTCTGGGCGGTGACCCGCCACGCTGAGGTGAAGGAGGTCTCGAAGAACCCCGAGATCTACTCGTCGGCACTTGGCCACACCAACCTGTGGGATCTCGAGGCCGACGCGCTCGAGGCCCGACGTTCGCTGATCGACACCGATGCACCTGACCACACCAGGTTACGCCGGCTGATCAGCAGCGTCTTCACACCAAAGAACATTCGACGTTGGGGCGATCTCACTCGGTCCGTCGTCGGTGATGTGCTTGACGACTTCGAGGCGGCCGATGGCGGTGACTGGGTTGACCTGGTCGCAGCGCCACTTCCCATTCGGGTCATCCTGGCGATTCTGGGTGTACCGATCGAGGATGCCGACTATCTGGTTGAGCTGTCGAACTATTTGGTCGAAGGAACCGGCGACGAACAGTCGCTGCCGGCAGACGCATTCGGCAACACGACCGAACTTCGGTTGCTGCCGTTTAATAGCCCGGCCAGTCACGCCATGTTCGAATACGGGGCTCGGTTGGCTGACCTACGTCGCCACGATCCGCAAGACGACATGGTCACCATGCTGGTCCAGGCAGAAGCCGACGGCGAGAAGTTGTCGGCGAGCGAGTTCCGCAACCTGTTTCACCTGCTGATCTTCGCCGGAAACGAGACAACCCGCACCGCACTCAGCCACGGTGCGGTCGCGTTTGCGGAGCATCCTGACCAGATGCAGCGGCTACGCCACGACCGATCATTGCTCGATACCGCGACCGACGAAGTGCTTCGGTGGGCCACGCCGGTGCTGCACATGCGACGCACCGCTACGACCGATGCTGAACTGGCGGGCACTGCTATCGGAACCGGGCAGAAGGTTGTCATGTGGTACGCATCTGCGAACCGCGACGACGCCGTGTTCGACGATCCGTTTGCGTTCGACATCGGCCGAGGTGGCGGCAACCAGTTCTCGTTTGGCGGCGGTGGACCCCACTTCTGCTTGGGCGCATTCCTGGCTCGACTCGAGATCTCGTCGCTCTTCGATCAGATGGCCGAACGGGGCCTCGGTCTGCGCCAGACTGGCGATGTGCAACGGTGCCCGTCGAACTTCGTACACGGCATTCTGTCCGTGGACATGGAACCGATGCGCTGATGTCAGACCCGGTGAAACTTGTTGTTGATGCCGAGAAGTGCATCGGCAGTGGCATGTGCGAAATGCTCGAAGAGGCCACCTTCTTGATCGACGAAGACACCAATATCGCCGGTGTCGTTGGCGAAGGACTATTGCCAGCTGACCGGGCGGCAGCGGTGATCGACCGTTGCCCAGCCAGTGCACTTTCTATCGCCGTACAGAACTGAACCGGTATGAACCGTGCACCGATCGATCTACACAACGCTGACACGTTCGCTACGGGAATCCCGCACGAAGCGTTCGCCCAGATGCGGGCGGCATCTGGCCTGACCTGGACCGATCCAGGGCCGGGGGACCGGAGCGGCTTCTGGTCCGTTACCCGCCACGAGGACCTGGTCACGGTGTCTCGAGACACAACCACGTACTCGTCTGAGGTCGGCCATATCCAGATCTATGACATCGACGAGGATGCACTCGAGGCCCGGGCATCGATGATCGACCTGGATCTACCGATGCACACACGGCTGCGGCGGTTGGTCAGTTCGGCGTTCACGCCTCGCCATGTGCAGCAGTATGAGATCGCGATTCGTGAGCGGGTGAAGAATTGTCTCGATGCCTTCGAGGCCGAGGGCGAAGGTGACTGGGTCTCGTTGATCGCTGCGCCGATTCCAATCGGCGTGATCTCTGATCTCATGGGTGTCCCTGAGCAGGACCATGACTTCATGGTCGAACTTTCAGACCACCTGGTGGCTGGCACCGGCAACGATCCGCTCGATGCAGATGCCTATGGCAACACTACCGAGCTGCGCCTGCTGCCGTTTAATAGCCCCGCTGCATTCGGCATGAGCGAATATGCCAGGCGCCTGGGCGACCTGCGCCGTGCTGAACCTGCTGATGATCTCATCTCGAAACTGATCGAGGCCGAAGTCGATGGTGAGCGCCTATCCGACGAAGAGTTCGCCAATTTCTTCCGACTCATGATTTTCGCTGGTAATGAAACGACCCGATCGTCGATGGCTCATCTGGCTATGCACCTGGTCGAGTTCGCCGACGAGTTCGAGCGGGTGCGTAACGATCCGTCTTTGTTGCCGTCGATTACCGACGAGGTCATCCGATACTCATCGCCGATCCTGTACTTCCGCAGAACCGTGACCACAGCGACCACCCTTGGTGGCACCGACCTGCAGGCCGGCGACAAGGTCGTGATGTGGTATGCCGCAGCGAACTTCGACGAAACGCAGTTTCTCGACGCCCAGACATTCCGGGCCGACCGTCCGCAAGTGCCGGCCCATGTCGCCTTTGGCGGGGGAGGCGCACACTTCTGCCTGGGTGCATCACTGGCCCGGCTCGAAGTTTCGATCCTTATCGAAGAGCTGCTTCGCAGAAACTTACAGCTGCAGGTAGGCGAGCCGCAGTTCGTGCCGTCAAACTTTGTCAACGGCATCGAACATCTCCCCGTGGCGCTGAAACCCCGTTCCTGACTACGAACCCCGACCCTGAACTCTGAAGGACCCTTCTTATGAGCTGGCAACTAACCGACGATCAATTGAAGCTCCAGGCCAAGGCTCGCGAGTTGGCCACCGAGGTGATTGCACCCCGGGCAGCCGATGTCGACGAGGCCCAGGAGTATCCGTGGGCCAACGTCGAAGCTCTGCGTGACGCTGGCTTTACGGGCATGACCGTTCCTACCGAGTTCGGTGGCCCAGGCCTGTCGTTCCTCGATGCGGTGCTTGTTGTCGAAGAAATGGCAAAGGTCTGTGGTGTTACTGGCCGTATCGCTGTCGAATGCAACATGGGTGCGATCTCTGCGGTCATGGCGTATGGCACCGACGACCAGAAGAAGCTCGCTGCCGACCTCGTGCTTAGTGGCGACAAACCAGCTATCTGTATCACCGAACCTGGCGCTGGCAGCTCGGCATCGATGATGACGACCCGAGCAGACCGTCGGGGCGACGAGTACGTGATCAACGGGATCAAACATTGGATCACCGGCGGCACCGTGTCGCGTCTGCATCTGATCTTCGCTCGGGTCTTCGACGAGCAAGGCAACGAAGAAGGCATTGGCGGATTCCTCGTAATCCGCGACGAAACCCCTGGGCTGTCGTTCGGGCGTCGTGAGCCGACGATGGGTCTGCGTGCCATTCCTGAGATGGAAGTGCTCTTCGAAGACATGGTCGTCGGCCCGGACATGGTGGTCATGCCACCATCGGGTTTCAAGCGTGGCTTTGGCGACCTGATGAATGCGTACAACTCTCAGCGAGTTGGTGCGGGAACCGTCGGCCTTGGCATCGCTCAGGGCGCGTACGAACTAGCGCTGGACTTCGTGAAAACCCGCGAACAGTTCGACCGGCCGATCGCAGAGTTTCAGGGTGTGCAGTGGAGCCTGGCAGATATGTCGGTCAAGCTCGAAGCTGCACGAAGCCTTACCTGGCGAGCCGCCGAATCTCACGGTCCGAATGGTTCGCCGTTCCCCGATCCGGCGATGGCAGCCCAAGCCAAGATCTTCACCGCCGAGGCCGCTATCGAAGTGGTGAGCGATGCACTCCAACTGCACGGTGCAGCTGGTTACAGCCGTCGCAACCCGCTCGAGCGGATGTACCGCGATGTCCGTATGTTCACGATCGGCGGCGGTACCGCGGGCATCCTCCGAACTGTTGTCGCGAGCCGCATCCTGGACATGCGACTCCCGCAAGGCCGGGGCGGTTACCTACCCCGGGACTAGGCCTCGGACGGTTGTTGCCTCGGACGGTTGTTCCCAGGTGTGGCAGCTAACTGAACGAGTCACGTATCCGGCAGAATCCGACACGACCGACCCGCAGATGAAACAGGGAGACTGAGATGGCGATCAAATCTGTCGAGCAGATGATCGAAGAGGCACGTCGAGAGATCGACAATCACTCGCCTGCCGAGGCACAACGACGGGCCAACGAAGAGGGCGCACTGCTGGTCGATATCCGAGACATCCGCGAACTGCAGCGAGATGGGGTCATCGTCGGTGCCATGCACTCGCCTCGAGGCATGCTCGAATTCTGGATCGATCCCTCGTCGCCGTACTTCAAACCGGTCTTCGCCGAAGACATCGAATTTGTCTTGTATTGAGCGGGTGGAGGGCGGACAAGTTTGTCCGCAAAGACACTCAAAGATATGGGCCTACCTCGTGTCTCTCACATCGAATCCGGCTTCAACGGCTGGAAGGATGCGGGATTACCCGTCGTCGACTACGACACCTGGAAGGCCGACAACAAGAAGTGAGAGCCGCGTTTGCTCGAGAGAGCAAACGGAACTCTGAGCCGCCGCCGGTACTACCGCACTTCAGGCGTGGGCGATGCAGTGATTTGTCATGGGCAGGATGTTGAGGCGTTCGGCCTCGATTGGTTCCGTGCAGACTTCGCACGTGCCATAGGTGCCTTCGTCCATGCGCACCAAGGCCTTCTCGACGAGGCGTAGCTGCACACCCAGTGCGTTGGCAAGCGTGAGATTTTCACCGACCTCGCCAGCGACCTGAGCTCGATCAGCGAAGTCGTCGTCGTAGTCCATATCGATCTCGCCACCAATGGTGAGCTCATCGATCCGGCGCAGCAGCAGCGCTTTCTCCTGCTCGAGAATTGATCGTTTTTCTGCGAAGGCATCAGACGTAACGAGAATCTACCCGCCTTCATCCCGGCGCTTAGGGCCCTTGGGCCCCAATCGATACTTAGTAGTGACGTAGCTCGACAACGGTGCCGTCGGGATCGCGCACATACAACGATGTGCCGTTCCCTTGCGCTCCGTAACGAGTTGCTGGCCCTTCAATCACATCGAGCGCCGGCGACTGTGCCAGTTCGGCCAGGTCCGTTGGCTCTACCACCAAACACAGATGATCGAGACGCCCATCCGACGGTTCTCCGTGCACGAGATCGATGATGGTGACATCGTTAATACGCACCGATGGAAATGGCACTTCGCCTTGTCGCCATTGCTCAACTCTCACTGGGGCCAGGCCTAGGACATCGGTGTACCACGCAAGGGTTTGCTCGACATCGGTGCAAACCAGCACGAGGTGATCGAATTCGGAGACACTGACAAGTCCAGCCATGGGGCGAGCCTAGACCGACTCGCACTTGCCGTCGCTCCTGAACGAACGGCCGATGCTTGAGCTTGGCGGCGACGTATTAGCGAACTGCGGCCGGGTGGGTTTCGATCATGCGAGTGATGACGACAACTCCAGACATGGCCGTGAGGGCAGCGACGGCGTAGATAGCCGCTTGGATGGAGATGAGGTCGGCCAGGAGTCCGGCAAGCAGGGCGCCGACCGCGAACCCGGCGTCTCGCCACAAGCGGTAGATGCCGACAGATCGGGCCCGCCACGTGGGGTGGGCGACATCGCCGATTGTGGCGAGGAGTGTCGGGTAGACCATTGCGGTGCCAGCGCCGAGCACGGCTGCGCCCAGTGCCCATGGCCAGAAACTGTTCATGGTCGCCATCCATGCGATGGCCACGGCCTGGGTGAGCATGCCGGCCACGATGAGCGGTTTGCGGCCAACCCGATCGGAGAGTGCCCCGGTGTAGAGCTGACCGAGTCCCCACACACCGGGGTAGATCGCTGCAAGGATGCCGATGCGACCCACGGCCAGGCCGGATGCGGCGAAGAAGATTGGGAACAGACCCCATGCAAGACCGTCGTTGAGATTGTTGACGAGGCCTGCTTGTGAAGCTGCCGACAGAGATTTGTCGCGGAAGCTGGTCAGGGTGAAGATCTCGCGATCGGTGAGCGCGTGGTGCGTGTCGTCGGTGGCCGCATGATTGACTGCTTCGTGACGCACATGATGGTGGGTCTCTTTGACGAACAGCACAGAAAGGCTGAGTCCGAGGCCGGCGTACGCGAGACCAAGAAAGAATGGCTCGGGCCGTAGACCCCATTCGTTGGCGATCCATCCAGTAGCCAGAGCGGTAACGGCGACTGCGCCGTAACCGGCTGCCTCGTTCAGGCCCATTGCCAAACCACGTTTGTCGGGCCCAGCGAGGTCAATCTTCATGATGACGGTGGTCGACCAGGTGAGACCCTGATTGATGCCCAGGAGCACGTTGGCGAAAATCACCCATTCCCATGTCGGTGCCCACATCAACAGTAGAGGTACCGGGATGCCGATGATCCATCCAGCAATGAGGACGGGTTTGCGGCCGTAACGGTCCGACAACGTGCCCGCGAAGAAGTTGGTGGCTGCTTTGACGATACCGAAGGCAGCGATAAAGGTCAGCGTGGCGGTGAACGCGGTGAGCCCAAACACATCGGTGGCGAGAAGAGGCAGAACCGTGCGTTCTTGGCCGATCATGCCGCCGACGAGCGCGTTGACGCCAACGAGTAACGAGAACTGGGCGAGGTTCTCCTGTAACCCCAGACGGATCACGGGGGGATTGGTCTGCTCGCCCATTATCGCTCCTCAAGTAGTTACTTGAATAGACCAGATCACTATAGTGATTATTCAAAGAAATGCTTGAGGAGATTGCACTATGGGAGACCGCCAGGCAAAGAACGCGCTGTTGGACGGATTCGCCAACGTGGCCAAAGCACTCGGAAATGGCCGCCGGGTTGAACTCATCGACGTTCTGGCGCAAGGTGAACGACACGTTGATGAACTCGCGAACGAGATCGGCCAGAGTGTCGCCAATACTTCACACCATCTGCACGTACTCGCCGCAGCAGGACTCGTGACCACCCGCCGTGCGGGAAACCGCATCTATTATCAACACGCCTCTGGCGAGGTAGAGCAGCTGTGGACAGTGCTGCGTTCGGTGGCCCACGCACATCTTGCCGAGTTGGACGCCCTAGCCGCCGATTACCTGGGTAACAGGTCCAGTCTCGATGAGATCAGTAGAGAAGAACTCGCCGAACGCCTTGATGACGGCAACCTCATCATCATCGATGTGCGCCCCGAGGCCGAGTACGTCGCGGGCCATATTCGTGGCGCACGGTCCGTTCCTATCGATCAACTCGCAGAGCTGGTCCGCTTCCAGTCACCCAAGGTGGACATTGTCGTGTACTGCCGGGGTCAGTACTGCGTGTTCGCCGACGAAGCCGTCCGACTCCTTCGCAAACAACGCCGCAACGTACGCCGCCTCCAAGACGGATTTCCCGAATGGCGCACCGCACAAAACCCGATCGAAACAGGACTCGCGTCGTGATCCTGCATGGCTCTGCTGAGCTTGCGCTTCTCTTGTCGTGGCGCCGGTTACGCGGCGACTGATTGGCGTGGATTACTCTCTGTCTTGAATCTCAGAGGGAGTCCCACATGAAGCCAAAACTGCTGCACCCCTATGCCAAGCCGGCCAAGGACAAGGAGAAGTTTCGCGAACTTGTCCGTGGCGACGGTGTGCGTCTGTGGGACACCGAAGGCAACGAATACATCGACGGTATGGGCAGCTTGTGGCTGTGTCAGGTCGGCCATGGCCGGACGGAAATTGCCGACGCTGTTCATGAGCAGCTCAGCACCATTGCCTACAACGTCTTCGACCCTTGGTCACATGCCGCGCCCGAGCAGTTGGCTGAACGCATCAGCGATCTATCACCGCTCGAAGGGTCACGCGTCTTCATGTGTTGCTCAGGTTCCGAGGCGGTTGACACCGCGTTCAAGCTGACCCGACAGATCGCCCAACTCAATGGGGAACCTGACCGCCAGATCATCCTCCGCCGCACCCGTGGGTATCACGGCATCGCTGGGGCAGGCACATCGCTCCAGGGTATTGCGGCCAATCGCGAGGGTTGGGGTGACCTGATGCCCCACATCATGGAGATCGATCCCGACGACATCGAGTCCGCTGCCCGAGTGTTCGCGGAACACGGCGACCGCATTGCCGGCGTGATCACCGAACCAGTGCAGGGTGCTGGTGGCGTGTGGCCGCCGACCGAGGACTACATGCGCCGTCTTCGCGAGCTCTGCGACAAGGCCGGCGCGCTGCTGGTATTCGACGAGGTTATCTGTGGTTTTGGACGCACCGGTGAATGGTTCGCAGCTCAGACCTATGGTGTGAAGCCCGACCTCATGACGTTCGCGAAAGGTGTGACCAGCGGCTATCAACCGTTGGGTGGCGTGATCGTGAGTCGAGAGATCTGTGATCTTTTTGAATCCGACCCTGACTTCTACCTCCGCCACGGCTTCACGTACAGCGGTCATCCAGCTTGTGCGGTGGCCGGACTCGTGAACATCGACATCATCGAGCGCGAGGGGCTCGTGCAGCGTGCGAAAGAGATCGGCGAGAAGTTCTCGTCGGGCCTCGCCGCAATGGTGGCCGACGGCACGCTGTCGGGCTACCGAGGGGTTGGTGCCTTGTGGTCAGCGCAACTTCCCGAGGGCGCGACTGCAGACCAGACCATCGCTGCCCGAGATGCAGCGCTCGACAAAGGCGTGATCTTTCGGCCGATTGGCGACAGCCTGGCGTTCTGCCCGCCACTGATCATCGACGACAATGATCTCGATCGTTGTCTCGATGTGCTCTCCGACGTACTGACCTAGTCGCCATATCGCTATGGTGGCGAGTCGCAGGAGGCGTGTCACCCCATGGTCGATCCCCACAACAAGTTGCACGACAAACTCGGGTTGTACCCGGCTCGCATCGTTGCCTGTAGCGGTGGTATCGACAGCCTTGTCCTAGCCACGCTGGCCCATCGTGCAGCGCCTGAACAGACGGTTGTCGCCCACACCGTTACACCGGCAGTTCCTGGCCCAGGAACTGCCCGTGTTGTGGCTTTCGCCGAACGCGAAGGCTGGAATCTGGAACTGGTGCGGTCCAGCGAATTCGACGACGAGCGGTATCTCTCAAACCCGGCAGATCGTTGTTATTACTGCAAGTCAAACTTGTACGACGCG
>Ga0213868_10006147_pt1 | contig 10654 bp, 8 predicted proteins | sample PICome_9_FD_160087 | JGI IMG/M metagenome (GOLD analysis project Ga0213868, IMG submission 160087) | Coastal seawater microbial communities near Pivers Island, North Carolina, United States - PICO127 | ecosystem: Environmental > Aquatic > Marine > Coastal | place: USA: North Carolina | collected...
ATCAATTTCGAGACAAACGCTTGTGTAAGATCTTCTGCATCTTCTGCATCTTCTGGACGACTCCCGCCTCGTCTGGCATAAGCATATAAGGGATACCAATACTGCGCGCAAAGCGATTCCATATCTGCAGGACTACCTTTTCCAGCCCGTTGAATCATAGTCCAACGCGTCGGTGGAAACTGTTCTGGGCGGGGCTTCGACACTCAGCTCAACACAGTAGAGCAGAATTCGATCGTCCAAGAAGGAAATTCTTCGCTCTCTAAAAAGGCTAGCTCTGATGCTGGTGATAGAGCCGTGCCGCCGTCCGATAGCGCGTGAGGAGCCGCACTCCATGACCCACGGCGGCGCCTGGAGCGATTCCCGATATTAGATAGAAGGCCATCTGGCCGAACCATCCTCTATCGGGAATCGCCATCCAAACAATCCCCGCGGTGAAAATGATGCTGATCACGCCGAAATGAAGGTAGAGGTGAGGTGCTGCGGAGATGGGTTGGGCCATCCCTATCATGCGCATCAGGCCCGTCGTGTAGAGTGCGGATAGTGCCCATGCCATTGCGATGCCTATGAGAAGAAGTAGGCAAGCCTGTGCTAGTTGCTTCCGTTGGGGGGCTTCGCCATTGAGAAAGACGGGTCTCGGTTTCGTCCCGTCCCAGACGGCAGGAGAACCACTCGGGGCGGCTGGAAAGAGCATCAAGTGTTCGCAGTTTGGGCAGGCGCCGATGCTAAGTGTGAAATCGGCCCCGTACGAGATGACCGTCTGGCAAGAGGAGCATTGTCTTTCCATGAGAAATAGGCTGAGTGGAGGTGGGGTGAGACGGTCTTTCATGCCGCCGTTACCTCTTACCTGGGGAAGTCGTGAGAATGGTCTCCACTTTTCTGAAGAATTTTTGAATAAATCGAACGTGGATGCCAGATGACATTATTCGCAAGTGCTTGGCTCCCAATTCGAACAACTGCTACAAACAAGCGAGTGATTTGGAAGCGGATCTCCTAGCACTAGATCGTACGTCCTCGGCGACTAGCGGGTCGAGAAAGGAGGACAGCTGGCTGCGCCCTCCATCGGTGACCTTGGTCGAAGAGGATTCATCAGAGGCCCTCACGGTGATCGATTCGTTCGCAAACATGAACCGACACACGCAGCCCAAAGCGAAGACAGCAAGAACAAGACTGATCGGATGGTCGTGTGTCTTATTGGCTGTAGCCGTCGTGTTGGCCGTCTTTAGCCAGATGAACGAACCAGTTGCTCGGGACGTGACCCTGATGACGTTGCCTGCGCTGGACGGGCCTTGGTGGTTTGATGAAATGCCCTATCTGATTCCTCCTGCACGTGAGCAGCTCGCAAGATCTGAGGACTTCAAGTTCCCTCGGACTGCTGCTGAAGTGCGGCGTTTCAAAGAACGCACGAACAAAGCCGTCCGCGCGCTGAGCGAGACGACGGAAGATACCGTTTTGAGCGCCGTGTTAGAGAATCTACTCAAACGGTCCGTAAACCCGGACGACGTCCTCACATCCATTCCTGAATCACTTGCCGCAGAGAATCCCGCATGGGAACACACCAGGGGCAATCTTGCCCATCTTCTGGGAGATCACCAAGTCGCCGAACAGCACTATCGCAAAGCCCTCCGTGACTATCGCCCTGAACCCTCTGGGCACAGGGGATTGATCAGCCTCTGTCTCTCGGATCTCGCCCGGAGCCAGGCCGCGAGTGGACGCAGTGAGGATGCTGATGAGACTTGTGATAGAGATCTTGACGCGATGATAGACTATCAGGCCCCTTTCTTCCGGGCGTCCTGCCTGGCTGGGAGAGCGGATGCGTGTCGACGTTTTGAAGCTTGGGAAGAAGCTGAAAGATCTCTGCTTGAGGCGAAACGTGTACTCGAAGATGCTGGCGTCGAAAGTGGTCATCCGCTGATGACCTACATCCACCAACGCTTTGGCTGGCTCTACCTTGACGACTGGAAACTGAAAGATGGTCTCCACGCGTTCACGGGGGCGATCCAATCTCGCGAGCGATGGTTAGAATCCGCCGCCGATGAAAGTCTATCCACTAAGATTCGTCATCAGCATGATGAAATGGCCCTGGCCATGTGCCAACGTTATGCTGGCGAGACAGATAAAGCCATCGTTGGCTACGAGGGCGTCCGTCAAGAGCTTCATGCCATGCGCCAGCGTGTGAACCGTAAGCCATCGGTTTATCGAGAATGGACCAACCGCTACTACAACAACAGTGAGCGTTTGGGGGATTGCTACCTCTTCAGTGCAGCCGGGGCCCAACAGGCGTCCCACCATTTCCAACAGGCCGCGTTAGATTTGCAGCGGGAGCTGGAAGCCATGAGCCCGGACAAGGCGCCCACGTATCGACCTCAGTATGGCCGAATTCTCGCCAAGGCCGCCATCGCCAAAATGCTTGTCGAGGGCCAACAAGCGCCTTTGAAAGCACTCTCAGCCGAACTCGGCAATCTAGAGCTAGAGGGAAATAATAAGACGTTGTTAGATCTGTTTCTCACGATCGGTCAGATCATCGTGGATTCTCGAGTTCGTGGGAGTGCAGGCATCACGGATTCGGTCGCTCGATTGAGCGCTGCCGTAGAGGCCAATCAGGACAGGCAATTTGGTCGTGACGTGCGCGAATTATTCCTCGTTGCCTGCCGTGAATTGGCTTCGTACTGTGACGGTGAGAATGCGCAGAAGCTTGCCAGCGTCATCACCCGTTTGCTGCCCCGCGACCCTGTCGACCAATCGGTCCTTCCCTTCCTCCGTCCACATTTTAATCGATTGATCGATCTTCGAATGCGTTCAGAAGAAATGAACTGGGATCTTCTCAGGGATATCCACTGGGCCAAGACGGGATCGCGTCTTGGTGAGGATCTCCCGAAGGAGCCGATCATGATGTTCTACCTAATGCCGGATGCTGGCTACCTGATCCAGTTTGATCCTAATGGAACATCTTTAAATCATCGTCTGAACGTAGGTTTTTGAAATCTTGAAGCCCTCTCGAAAGCTCCAGCGATTCTCCACATTCTTTCGATGCCGGAGCGGTCCCACCATTATTGGTCAGATCAAGGGCTCATTCCACCATTGGATCCTGACAACTATCCGTTTGAGGTCACCCCCAAGACTCTGGTGAAGTAGCCTAGAATCGGCGATGAAAGGCCACCAAGGTCGTCGTATTTCTCCGAAATACGGTGCGTAACGGGTTGAGAGCACCTGATTTCGGAGGAATCTGGCGACACTGACAGACACCTTCTTCAAGCTCACCTGTAGGGTGAGTCGTTTCGCGGCTGAGTAGGCGCCACCAAACGCTTGCCTTCAATGAATTAGCCGTCTCCCCCGAACTTCCATTGCCGTTTTTGGGATTAGGGGACCAAAGCGTTGCCATTTTCCTTGAGTGCAAGTTTGAAGCCAAGGTGGCGCAAGTCTTGGCCGGCCTTCACCCGTCGACTTTCACACACGGAACGAGACTCCGAACTATTGGCGTATAACCATGCCGGTTGAGAGCTACAGCGTCTTAAGATACTCAACGAGGTCCCAGCGTTCGGGATCCGTCAGGTTGGTAGTGAATTCATGTCCGGCGTTTGAACCGCCATCGCTAGACACATTAAATGTGAAGACTGGGTTCGTTGCTGAGAGATCATATCCAACGTGTTTGGGATCGTAGGTGCGCTGGCCGAGATCAAACGTCTTGGGGCGATTGCTAGCGGGCAGTAACAGATGATAGAGCGTGGGGACTGATCCGTTGTGCAGGTAGGGAGCTTTAGCCCAAACACCGTCGAGTTGACGGGCGACGTGTTTGCCCGTGCCACGCCAGTCATCGGGTTGAGAGGGCGTCTATGGCACGCCTTGATCAGTGAACGTGGCTTCCGTGATTGATGGGATGGTGTCGACGATCTTCTGGTCGAATGGTTCTCCGTCGAGTGGTCGCAAGAAATTGTTGGCGCGATTGGGATCCGTTCCCATCACTTGAAGAGTGATGAGTTGGCTCTTGCAAGACTTGTGGCAATCTAGGCAGGTGTAGGAAGCGCCGTCTGCCGCAGTGAACTTCTGCGTAGTGTAGATCTGTTTGCCGCGTGCTGCCTTATACTGATCGATCTTCCCTAAAATGCGATTCGGTTCTTTAGGTCAGGATCTTCTCCAGAATTCGGCTAGGGCGATTGTTAGTGATCGTGTTGCTCTGGCCGTTGTAGAGGAAGGAAAGTTTCTGGTGATTGATTCCAAACAGACGGAGGACGGTTGCCTGGTAATCGTTGGGAGTCACCCGATCGACCACAGCCGAGTGGCCGAACTCGTCGGTTTCACCATAGGTCATGCCCCCTTTGATTCCGCCGCCGGCCAACCAGCAACTGAAGCCCTGGCCGTTGTGATCGCGGCCGGCTTTTCCCGGGTCGCCATGGTTCTCGGTCACCGGTAAGCGCCCGATTTCACCGCCCCAATGGACCAGGGTAGAGTCTAGCATTCCCCTGGATTTCAAGTCCTTTACCAGTGCTGCTGAGGGCTGGTCTGTCTTGTGACAAATAGCAGGCAAGCTGCTGCGGATACTGTTATGATTGTCCCAGGGTTGTCCTCCGAGAAAGAGTTGCACGAATCGAACCCCTCGCTCGACCAAACGGCGGGCGATCAGGCAGCGCGTTCCGTATTCCTTGGTCGTAGGATGGTCGAGTCCGTAGAGCTTCTTCGTAGCTTCACTTTCCTGGGAAAGATCAAGGGCATCGGTCGCAGCCGTTTGCATGCGCGCTGCCAATTCATAGGATTCAATGCGCGATTCGAGTTCGTGTTCGCCGGGATGGGTCGAAAGGTGTTGCTCGTTCAGTTGGCGGAGAAACGCCAGATTCTGTTCCTGCAATCCTCCTCGCAGGTATTCGGGAGGCGTCAGATTGAAGATCCTGGGTTCCTTCGGTCTGAGAACGGTTCCCTGAAAGAGAGAAGGCATCCAACCGTTTGACCAATTGTGAACGCCGTCGACCGGATGGCCGCCTGGGTCCGTGAGCACCATGTAGGAAGGAAGGTCGTTGGATTCGCTTCCCAGACCATACGTGATCCAGGAGCCCAAAGTAGGGCGGCCGGTGATGCCGGGAATGCCCCCGTGCCAGTAACGAATCGATACTTCGTGGCCGTTGGCTCCGGTATGCATCGAGCGTATGACGCAAATGTCGTCGACGATGCTGGCCGTGTGCGGAAGGAGAGAGGAGAGCGGGATGCCAGACTGACCATGAGCCTTGAATTCCCAAGGACTGCCTAACAGTGTCTTGCTGGCCCGATTGATAAAACTGTATTGGATATCACCGGGATACTCCTGGCCGTGCCGTTTGGTTAGTTCCGGTTTGGGATCGAAGAGGTCGACATGAGAAGGCCCACCATGCATGAACAATGAAATCATGGCCTTGGCTTTGGGAGAGGCCGCCGGGACTTTGGGATTGAGGTCGAAGGATTGAGGCTCCAGCGCCACCGTGGCCGGCGCGGCGCTCAATTGATTCTGCTCTTGCAGCATCCAGGCTAAGGCAACTCCGCCAATACCCATGGCATTCTTCTCTAAAAACTCGCGGCGGCTGAACGGATTGGATTTCACGGGATTAGTCGATGTAGAGAAACTCGTTAGAATTCAGGAGCGTTTGGCAAAAGTTAGTCATCGCGGTGAGAGAGGCATCGGATGGGCCGGAAATATTCTGGCTTTTGATCGTTTTGATCTGATCGATCATAAAGTCGATCGATAGCTTCAGTTCGTCTGGTGAAGGAGGACGACCGTAAACGATCTCCCAGGCTCTCCCGAGATTCTGTGGAAGGTGAATTAATTTCTGGTTTGGATCGGATTGGGGGCCTGCGAATTCCGCATTCGAATTCCAAGTTTGCGTTGTCCCTTCTTTATCGGTGAGGCTGACCGTTACGATCCAGGTGAAACTGTCGTTGTGGACGTTTCCCTGACAATCGACGACAAGGTCGATCACATCTCCCGTCTCCACGTTGAATTCTCCGCACAGGGTTTTTAAGTTGCTCTGATGGACGGTCCATTGGCCTTTCAGTTCATTGGAGGAAATGATTCTGGCGCGAACGCCATCTCCTCTAGGGGAAGGGTGATCTAATTCTCCGGTAATGGTTACTTTTCCGGATTGGGGAGCCTCCCATCGACGTATCGGAGCATAACGGGAACTACCGGTATGGCCACCAGATGCCGTTAGTTGAGAATACCCGATTCTTGAATCAGGTGATTTCTCTCCGCCTTTCCATCTGGACCCGTCCCAGTGAGGGTATGGTGTAAAACTGGATATTGTTTGTGTGGCCTCATCAACTTTTCCGTAGCCGTTGGACCAGACGATCTTGTTAGGAGGTGGGAATGGATTGAGATTCTGATCGATAGTGGGTAATGGCAAGTGAGGCGTTTCCTTCATGGCTCTTTCCGCGAGTTTCTTGGCCCGCTCCAGAACGAATTCGTTGTTCAACAGCATCAAGGATTGCGTGGCCACGGTGGAGGATGGGCGTTTGGCGCAATTGACTTGCATGACTGGAGCATCGAAGGCGGCCAGGAGGGCAATGGGTTGGCTTCGCCGCGATTGAAGATAAATGCTACGGCGATTCGGTTTGCCGTCTTCGATGATTTGGCCGGCGTCATCTGCTTTCACTCCGATAGGAGGCCCGAATTGTTTCAGGTTGAGTTCGCCCGAAGCAGCCAGCATGCGATCTCGCAAGACTTCTGCGTCTAGACGGATTAACGGTTTTCGCCAGTAATAGAAATTGGAGGAGTCGATGGTTTGTTCCCGCGCATCAATCGTGGAGGACTGTCGATAAACGGTGGAAAGAAGAATCTTCTTGTGAAGCTCTTTGAGATTCCAATCGCTGTTCATGAAGTCAGTGGCCAGCCAATCCAGCAATTTTGGGTGCGTAGGCGTTTGTCCCAGTTTTCCGAAATCATCCGGAGTGTCGACCAGACCTTTTCCGAAATGGTGAAGCCAGACTCGGTTCACCAGCACGCGGGAAACCATCGGATGATTCTCGCTGACCAGCCATTTGGCGTAGGCGAGGCGCCTTCCGGAAGTAGGCAATTCGCTGTTGTTGGAAGCAAATTGAACGGATCGATCAGTCGGCTGAAAGATCGTTAAAGCAGCCGGTTGCACTTCGTCGGTTGGTTGACGTGGGTCACCGCGGTGAAAGATCTTGGTTGGCTGGATCTTGTTGTGAGATTCTGTTAGAGATCGTATGAATTCCTCTTTGGGTTTTGACGCTCGGACTTTAGCGATCTTCTTGTCGAAAGCTTTGATCTCGTTCGCAGATGTCTGATTGTATTGATAGAGATTGCCGGGCGTGATGTTGACCGACGGATTGTTGTCGATCAGTTGCTTTTGTTCTGGGCTGCGATCGCCTTTAGGCGTTTTGTAAGCCTCCCGAATTTGCTCACGTAAGGGAGGATCGTATTTGGTGAGTTCCTTTTCCAGCGCGGCTTCCATGAAGCCTTTTAGTTTCTGTTGCTTTTCCGTTTCGATTTGTTTGGCCTGTTCCTCGATTTCTGCCGATTTCTTTCGATCTTCGTCTGTGTAGAGAGAGATTTGTCGTTGCTGGGGCGTCTTCCATCCCGAGCCGCTAAAGGCGGGATCAAAGATAGCCCGCAGCTCGTAGTAGTCTTTCTGAGAAATGGGATCGTAACGATGGTCGTGACATTCGGCGCAGCCAACGGTTAGGCCGAGTAATGAAGAAGAAACGATTTTTAGACTGTCTACGATCGTCTGGTTACGGCCTAGGACATCGTTCTTCCCGCTTCCTGTCCCGTCGGCGGCCATGCGTAGAAATCCGGTTGCGGTCAGGAGGTCCTGTTCTCTCTTGGATAGATTCGCGTGGGGTGGTGGAACCAATTCGTCGCCGGCCAGCTGTTCGATGATAAACCTGTCAAAAGGCTTATTGTTGTTGAAGGCCTGGATGACGTAGTCCCGGTATTTGTAGGCGAACTCCCGCACTTGATCCTTGTTGGTGACACCTTCGGAATCCGCATAACCGGCAACATCAAGCCAGTGGCGTCCCCAGCGCTCGCCGTAATGAGGGGACTCTAGCAGAGAATCGATCAACCCAGAGTAGGCGTCCGGGTGGTCGTTGCTGATGAATTCGGAGATCTGCTGTGGCGTTGGAGGGATACCTATCAGATCCAGATAAACCCGGATGATCAGAGTTCTTTTCGAGGCGTCCGGATTGAATCGAAGATCCCTTGAATCGTGGTGTTGAGCGACAAACGCGTCGATGGGATTACGTACTCGATCGGATTGTGAAGAGGTGGGTATTTCTGGGTTTTGAATGGGTTGAAAGGACCAGAAGGCGCGTTCTTCAGGAGTGATTCTTAATCCGTCATCCAATGATTCTGGTTCGGGCCGGGCCGTTTTTGCCCCATGGAGGATCCAGGTTTTGAGAATGGCAATCTCCGATGGGGATACCTTTTTCCCTTTCGGGGGCATTTCTCCTTCGACTGTCTTTTGGATGAGAAGGCTTTTCTCTGGTTTTCCCGGAAGAATAACAGGCCCACTTTCACCGCCCTGAATCATCAGTCGGCGCAATCGCAAGTCTAGGTCCCCCTTTTTCTCTTTGTCCGCACCGTGGCAGTCCAGGCAGTGCTCTCTTAGAATTGGGCGAATGTCTCGTTCAAATGTAAGCGGTGACGACGGTTCGGCGAACAGGGATCCGTGTAACAGAAAAGAAACCAGGAACAACTGAATTCGTGAACTCATGAGCTATAGGCTAGATCGCGATCCCGTTATATTTTTCGAAGACCGTTTCGTCCGAGAGGCCTGGCAATTAACATTACTACTTATCGGAAAAGAATGGAAAGAGCTTCTTCAGATCCTCCGCGCTCGGCCTCCGCCCGTATTCACAGAGTTCAAAGGCTTCGGCATGATTCACACGTTTGCCCTTCTCTTCGCCATAGAGCCTCACCAGTTGGTCCCGATAGTCGTTGGCTACCGCCATGGACCGCGCCTGAAATCGCTGACTGAATTCACGTTTCCTTGCCACTCGGGCATCACCTTCTTTCGGTACCGGAACGACACCTTCAAAATTACCCGTTGCCCAGAAGCTTTCGATCTGGGATTCCAATGTCCAAAGAGCGTCGACTTTTTGCTTGATCACCGGATCAATGCTTACGACGAGATCAGGTTCAAAAGGGTTCGGTTTTTGAAAGCCGTCTGACAGATATAAAAAGGCAGGGTTCTTCTGAAGATGAGGTGTGTCCGGGCAGAAGTTGCTTACCGTGACCATGAAGGCAGCATCTTGCATAAGAATGCCCGTGTAACGGTGATCGGGATGATAGTCGTTTGGTCGATGCGCCATAACAATGTCCGCCTTCCAGTCGCGGATCAACCGCACGAAGGCTTTACGATTCTCTAACGTTGGCATGAGCTCGCCGTCGTGAATGTCCATGACGTGAGATGCGATGCCCAGGATCTTGGCTGCTGCATGGACCTCACGGGTACGACGCTTGGCTAACTCTCCGCCTGACATGATGGCGTGTCCGATATCGCCATTTGTCGCGGAGACAAATTTCACATGATGCCCCAATTTTGCCCACATCGCCGCAACCCCGCCTGCTTTCAGTTCGCAATCGTCAGGATGTGCACCAAAGACCATGATACGTAACTTTCCGTCGTCTGCCTCGGCAGAGAAAGCCTGCAGCAAGCTCAGCCAGCAGAAACAGAAAAGGGCGGCAGAGATAGGTTTCATGGTTTGATGGACGTTCATGGAACAAAGGTTCTATCAGAAAGAAATGGAGTCTCCTAGATAGAAGTTCCGACGATGGGGCTGGTCTATCCGTGTCATGCCGTAAATGCTGGCGAACGGATTGACCGTGGGCTTCACGGCGGCCCCTTGAGGGGATCTCCCGCGCTTTCTCAAGGCGACGTTGACGACAATGGGCGGATCTGCTTGAGCATGACCACTTCTTCTTTGTCTCCACTGGAATCGCGTCGTTCCATCACTTTGAACTCAATGTCGACACTGGTGACTTTGTGTTTGGCATGGAAGGCCTGAAAATTAGGAACCACGATGTCTAGCAATGTCTGCAGTTTCTTCCGATCTTTGGAGCTGAGAATGTCCTTTCCACTTAGAGCGAAACAGCTGCTTGGGGTGAAGGAATGTTTGCCATCGAGGAAGCGATGGCTTTCCGGAGTGAGCCCGGCGATACGGGGATTTTGAACGTTCTCGTTGCCATCGTTGACCGAGATTTCGATGTCGTTCGGTCCATGATAATAAACAACACCAGTGGACTCTTCCTTGCGATAGCTGGGATGAACCAGGATCCCCATGCGAACGGTTGCCTGGTCGATTCCTGCTCGTTGGCGTGCGTAATAGGCCTCAGGATTCCACGTGGATGCCCAAACGCGTTTTATGGCATTGGCGATGCCGCCACCTGGAGAATGGTAGGCAAAGTGGCTCTCGTAAAGGCCAGCACCGCTGAAGTCTTTGTGGGTCTTTAGCAGAATCCGTGGGTGAATTCGAGGCAAGGTTACCGTTCTGAGCGAATCGTACGTTGTTAGGTATTCGGCCCGGCTGAGGAGGACCAAGGCCTACAGAGGAGACAAGCAAGGGGCTCTGCCCCCTCGACCCCCGACATTTAGCTCTCACTCCTTGGGCTCTGGCTAACATGCCTTCGCTTTCTTGGTGACGCGTATCGGAACAGCAGCTTGGTTGAGAG
>Ga0213868_10006155_pt1 | contig 10648 bp, 5 predicted proteins | sample PICome_9_FD_160087 | JGI IMG/M metagenome (GOLD analysis project Ga0213868, IMG submission 160087) | Coastal seawater microbial communities near Pivers Island, North Carolina, United States - PICO127 | ecosystem: Environmental > Aquatic > Marine > Coastal | place: USA: North Carolina | collected...
TATGTAGACGATCCAGGCGGGTATGGTGCTATCGTTCTTCAAATTCGTTACCCATTCCTCTATAAGTGCTCGATCTACTTTATCAGACGCTTCTAGGCCCACGATCGTAATGCTGGCATTTGTCGACGCGGCCGCCTTTTCCCAGGCGCTTGCTGCCGACTGAAAACCATTGGCGAAACGTTCTTCTCCGGGAGCCCCCACAATGAGAAGGAGCTCATGTTCGGTTTCCCTCGTTTCAGCCCAGGATAGGCTCGAGAAGAGAAGGGCAGAGGCTATGAGAAAAGTCTTCATGCGAGTCCCTTCTTCCGACGCAATCCCCACTCCGCTAAGAAGCAGCAAAGGGAAGCAGCGAAAAGCCAGCCGTTGTGCCATAACGGATACGACCAGATTTCTGTAATGGGCGTTTGTTGCTTGGATAGTTTGTCCCCGATAGTAGCAAGGGCATTCCAATCGAGTACTTCACCCCCTGTTTGGGTTGCAATACGCTGGAGTAAATCCCGGTCGGGTGAAAGAGCACGATATTCATTTGCCAGAGGTTCGTTGACCCAACCCGTCTCGGCCATGCCGATAACTTCGCCTTTGGGTCCTAGAACTTCGACGCTCGCAATGTAGGCCCCTTCGTCCTGTGAGGCGAAGGTAGTCGTAAACCGTCCGGGAGAGTCGGCAATCGGTTCCGCGAAAAGATCGACCTCGGTAAAGCCCTTGTAGGTAGTGAGCTCTTCTTCCGTTAAATCCACGCGTTGGATGGTGATTCGAGCCTGCCCGATCTCGAGTGGTTTGTAGTCGTCGTTTCGAGCTTCAACATTGAGCACAATGCCCTTTGAGGATTCTTTGGCTTCTATTTCTACAATCTCGGGAACGTGTGTTACCAGCCAACGGGCGATCTGCCGCCAAAGTCGAGCCAGGTCTTCTTGCTCGCTTTCACCTCGCATCCCCCATCGCCACATGTCGCCGATGGCGACGCAGGCGACTTTGCCTGCTCCGAAGTTGTGCGCGACAAGGCTCGGGTATCGGTCTCCCAGCAAGTTTTCGACCTCCGCGAGAACGCGAGCTCCTGGCTTGATCTTTGGAATCGTATTCAACACGCGAAAGGGGGGCATGGTATTGAGTCGCGCTCGCTCGTCCGTTTCCAATGGTCGGACTCTCGTCCACGGTTCGACCCAGCCTTCGCGAGTGAGCTTCCAAGATAGGTTCTCGCTTGAGGCTCGTTTGAAAGTCTGGTCGAGGTAAATGGGAAGGGTTCCTGCAATCGGCGTTTCTTCATAACCCCCGTGGTCCAGGGCGTCCGCTCCGCCGAGTGCTAGGAGCCCACCCCCTCGTTCGGATACGAAGCGTCGGATCAGCGTCTGCTGATTGAAGCTGAAAAATTCGGCTTCGAGATCGTCAATGATCAGGGCGTCATACTCGAACAATTCTTCTGCCGTTTTCGGAAATCCGTCACTGAGTTCATTCTCATCGCGTGCATTGACCCGTATGAGAACTGGCTGGTCATAGTCTTCGGTTTCTTCTTCATCGCGTCCAAATCCGCGGTAGAGCGGATTGCTGGACTCTCCAGAGCGGCCCTTGAATTCGAACTTAGGCTCACGACGGGCGACCCGGATCAAACCGGTCATCTGCAACTGCGGATCTTTGTGGAGGGCGCGGTTGAGAAACTTGTATTCCCAGTTAGGACGTCCGGTGACATAGTGAATCCGAAAGGCCTTTTGCCCCCCGTCCACCATGGCGATACGCTCGTTGTTCGCCTCAGTGGCCTCTTCTCCCAAACTCAAGTTACTTGTCGAGAGCCGGTAAAACTGAATGCCCGTACGAATCGGGCGCCAGTCAAAAACGAGGCTGTGGTTCGATCCGCTAGCCTGGGTGCGGAAGGACTGGGGTTGAGGAAGATCGGACTCGTCGCTAACTGAGGGAAGCGAGTCTCGGATTTCGAGTGGTGCAACGCTTACGGAAACATTCTGGGCGGGTAGGGAAGCAGAGGATACAATCGCTTTAAGCGAGATAGGGGCGTCGTCAAAAGCGGTTTGCCTTAGCTCGACTCTTTCGATGCTCAAGTCAGGCAATGGGGTCGAGTCTCCGACCACTACGGGATAGATTGGGGGAAGGGTGCTCAGGTTGATACTGTCGATCGCTGCGGAGTCGGTAGCGACTCCATCGGTGAACAGCAACATCCCCGCCAGGGGTAGGCCTTCAAATCGCTCTTTCAGCTGTTGGAGAGAATAGGCCAGATTGCTTCGATCTCCTTGGAAGTCCAGACTGGCAAAATCGGTCACGCGTCTGAGTTCCCGGTCGAAACGATAGGATCGGGCTTGAAAGTTTTCACTTAGCTCGCTCAGCCAGGAGGCCTCTGTTCCGGCCAGTCTTCCTTTTAGAATTTCCCCGCGGCTCTCTTCTTGCCCGATGTCGCTTAGCTGCATACCTTGGCTGTTATCCGCAACCACCGCTACGATATTGGCTCCTTTAGCGGAACGCTCTCCGGTCCAATGGGGGTCTAGTAGGCAAAGGAGCAGAAGTACAATTCCCAAAGTGCGTAGTGAAAAGCCAAGGGCGTACCCTTTGATGAGTCGGCCCTCGCTTTTCCAGGCGAAATAGGAAGAACCTAGCAGGGCGATGCCGACCAGAAGAGACACCCACCACCAACTATCTCCGTTTAAGGTGATCGCTCCTATCATAACGTTGAGCACGCGGATGCGTAAGGGTAAGGAGGACCGGCACGATCCTTCGGTTGTTTAGGCGTTTGCGGAGGACCGGGCCGGTCCTCCCTACCTTCATCGGCAGACCGCGGGGTCGTGAGCTTATTTCTCGCCAAGAGATTCATAGTATTTTCTCACGGATTCTTGATAGGCGCGCGGCACGGGATCGCGATCGATGGGCTGGAGGGCATTCGGATCTTCGTAGCGTGCGAGCTCCTGGGCTACCCAAGTACGAGCGTCGCTGAGGGGAGCAATGATGCCATCATTAACGACGCCCCACTTTGGCTCCGATCCGTGCCGTCGAAACTCCGCCCGGATACGCTCCGCTTCTTCGCGAGCTTGAGAAAGTCGCTGGCGAATATCCGGCTGATCCACGAGTTCCTCGACCGTACGAAGCCGCTCGGCCCAGTCGTTGAAGCCTCTGCCAGTTAGAGGAGACTCGTTTCCAGGATTACTTGAAAACTCGCGAAGAAAATCGTCTAGGGCAGAAGCGATGTCACTACCGCCATCCCCGCCACCACGGCCACCAGTGGGAGATCCGCCTCCTTGGGAGCCGGGTTGCTGACCCTGTCCGCCTGCTTCGCCGCCAGTAGATCGCCCGGGCTGCTGTCCTTGACCTTCGGTCGGTTGCTGGGCGAGAGACTGCCCGGGCTCTTGACCGAGTTGACCGGATCCAGGTTGTTGTCCTGGTTGATCGGAGGGTTGTTGCCTAGGCTGATTGTTTTCCGGTCTGCCTTGTTGATAGGATCCAGGCTCGCCGGCGTCGGCGATTGACTGGCCCGGATTTTCTTCAATTGAGTCCAGATTCTGGAGACCGGATCCTCTTTGACCTTCTTCTTGACCCGGTTGAACTCCTTCTTGTTCGCCATTATCGGCTTGAAGATCGCGAGAAAGCGAATCGAGTTCCTCCTGGGCAAATCTAAGGGAAGTCGCTTCATCCCCTAGGACACTGCTAGCGGCCTGTTCGACGTTCTGCTGCAGTTCGTCGAAGCTACGCTGCAACTCCGGTTGCATGCTCTGGGTTTGTTCGACGAATCCTTGGCGCAACATTTCGGAACTCGTTTGCAGTTGATCGTCGATTTCGCTTTGACTTTGCTCTCGGAGGAGGTTGTAGAGCTCTCGATGGAGCTTCTGTTCGCTGAACTCAGATGCCTCAGTGACCACTCTCAAATCTCTCATCAGCGAATCGAGTCTCTCCTGCTGTTGAGCGATGCGTTCTGCGATTTCCTCGCGGTCTTCTGAATTGTCCAAGCGAGGGCCACCTTCCTGATCTAGGTTTTCGAGAGCTTCGCTAATATTTCGCTGGTTTTCTGCCAAATCTCGAGCCGTCTTTCTCGCTTCGCGAAGTTGCTCGGTGAATTGGCTGGAAGTTTCATTTCTGAAATCCTCTTTGAGATCCTCCAAATTTTCCTGGGCACGTGTGCCGGTGGCGAGGGCTTGAGAGATCTCCTCGTTACGCAGTGACTCGCCGATTTCGCGCATTTCTTCACGAGCTTGATCGAGTTGCTGACGTGCCTCGCGGTTGTTCTCGTTTGACTGAAGTCGGTCCATCCGTTGTCGCGTCTCGTCGACATTGGCCAGCATTTGCTGCTGTTCCTCCTCAAGACGCTTTAGCTCGCGACGAATCCTTTCGCGCTCCTCTTCATCTTTAGCCTGAGCGATCGCGGTTTGGAGTTCCTGCAGGCGCTTGTTGATATCCTCCTGGCGACGGGCTAATTGACTGAGCTTACTCAGTACTTGTAGCTGCTCCTTTTGTTCGGGAGAAGTCAGGCTCTGCGCTTGGCTGGCGGTCTCATACCGGTTCTCCTCTTGGCGAAAATCCAGTTGATCGAGTTGTCGCTGGTTGCGTGGTTGGCCTCCTCCGCCACCACCCGCTTGGCGAGATCGTGATACGTTGAATTCCTTGGGCTGTATACGAAGCAGAGCTTGAGTGGCTCCCTGCGCGTTTGAAGCAGCCTTGTCCAAGGGATCCTCAACTCCATCGATGATAACGGTATCCAATGAGATGAGGACGTTCTCCATAAGGGAACCCGCCAACTCTGCAGCCGTTTTCGCCTTCTCTTCTTCAAGCCGCTCCTTCAATGCCTCGAGCTCTTGTAGTGCTTCTGTTTGCGACTCGTTGATGACCTCCGCGTCTTCTATAAACGAATCGTCGGAAAGACTGCGCTGCTTCAATTTCCAGAGAGCGATCGTGATCTGGCGTTGAGTCTCAATCAACTCCTCTCCTTGATTCCCTTGTTGCTGTTGTCCTTGACCGCCCCCACTTTCATTTTCGCGAAAGATTTCGTCCAAAGACCTGACCTCGGCGAAATAAAGATCGCTGGTAGACCGGCGTGATTCCCCGTCGGGGCCATAATCATCGGCCCAAGCCCACCATGACAGAAGGTCATCTGCTGCTACGGACTGTTCTTCTAAAGAAAGAATGGTCTCAAAATCCGAGTCTAGATCGAGCGTGTTCTTGTCGGCCGAAGAAAGGTAAATGGGCGGCTCTGTTCCAATACTAAAAGCAAGTCCATAGTCGAGCAGCCCAAAGTCGTCTCTCGCCTCTGCCTCCAAGGCGATCTCCTCGATGGGGGAGACCCGCTGGTCGCCCCGCGGAAATGCGATTGACAGTTCAGGCTTTTTGTTGGGAAGAGCCTCGATTCGTATATCTGGAGGAAAAGGGTTTTTCCGTCCCTTTTCATCACTGAGCTCTAGTGCCATTCGAAGCGAATCTTCCACGATAAGTGAAGTTTCAAAGCGCGTACTTTCTGGATTGGCCGCTTCAAGAAGGACTTCCTGGCCGTCGCGACCGACTAATTTCGCTACCTCGATCGGCTTATTCGTTTTAAAAGAGTAGGTGAGATGGGTTCCTTCGACCGCGCTGATGCGTCGCGTGTCTTCGACGAGCCGATCGGGTATTTGGGTATAGTCCGGGAAATCCAGATTCGCATCTGCCTGTATCAGAGCAGGAAGCTCAAAGATTTCTATTTTGTAGGCCTCTGAATCTCTCCCGTCGAACGCAACATGGTAACGGAGATCGGAGTCCACTTTGCGTAGGGAGTGAACAAATACAGGATCCGAAAGGCTTTGCCCCATGATGTTTCGGGTAGAGTTCCCGTCAGGGAACAAGGTGACGAGCTCTACATCTTTAGGGAGGGACTCGCCTTCGAATCGAGCCGTGATGACCACGGTCGAACCTCGTTCCGCTTCAGTGTCGCCTGGACTGACAGTGAGCGAAGCAGTAGATGAAATGACCCTCAGATGCTCGGTTTGCTTAGGCTCTACGAGGAAGGCCACAACAAGTAGACCCCATATGGGCAAAGTAGCGGCCAGATTTCTGAAGAGAGACTTTTTATAGTCTTCTGTGCCTACTTGCTGCCACGAGTTGATGGTGTTGTGGTCGAGTATTTCATCGATCAGTTTTCCCTGCAGAAAGTTTAGAGGTCCGCGGCGATAGTCGCCTTGTTCCATAGCTGTGGACAACGCTTGCTTAAGAGAAGGGTTTGCGGATTCGATCGCCTGGGCGGCCGCGATGTAGTCCAAGGGTGTGCGATTCGACTCGCTGCGATTCAAGAAGAGCGTGCCTACGATGATCGTCAAAGTCCCAACGATCAAAAGCGTGGCGAGGACCGAAACGAGGTAGGCACTCACGAGTAAAGCGATGGCAATCGTGAACGCGATGAGCCATCGGCGTGATTGCCGCTTCATCAAGCGGGTCGATCGAATCCGTTTGGCGACTTCGTGGGTTTCTCCTCTCAGCCTTGGGTCAGCGTGTGAACCAATCGCTTCTATGAGCACTGTTTGCTTAGGCTTCATACGGCAACGGTGTCCTCTCTATTTTGAAGTTTTCGGGCAATTAGGCTCTCGGTTGCGAGAAGGATGGCGACCAAGATGATGACCCATCGCCAAATCTGTTGCTGGCTTTCCAGTTCGACAGCGTTTTGAGTTCGAAGTTCAGCTTCGGTCGGGATCTTAGATTCTGCGAGTGATGAGGATCCTCCCAACGGTGCTCCTAGTCGTTCCCAATCCTCGAAGGCGTGGGTTTCCCATTCACTCTCTTCTGAAGAAATTTGTAAGGCGACCCAGCGGTCGGATCTCTCATCGCGTAGCCGGTAGAGACCCGGTAGAGCTGGGGTTTCGCTTGAGGAAACATCCGCGTCTAGGAGTTGCCAGCTCGCGGTAGGGGAACTGAATTGGGAACGGACGGCATCAATGCTTATGACGCTGGGCTGATCCGGTCCACCGGCGGCCCTCTCGAAAAGCCTCTGAAGCCAAGGCACAAATTTGGTGGAAAGGACCCATTGGCTGTACTTAGGCGCCCAGTCACCCACCCAAATGGTAAGTGTGCCGGTTCCAATGGGCACTTCTAGTATCGCTGGGGATTCGTCATCGTATTGGGCGATCGCGACGGCGTTCGAGTCTTCCGGAAGGCGAACGGTATGAGTATGCCAGAATCGAATACGGGAAAAATCGCTGAAACGGGGATCGGCGAAAAGGTTGAAGGAAGGGTGCTGGAAATCGATTGTCCCCAATCGAGAGTCAGTTGGGTTCTCCGTCCCGGCTCTCCATCCATTTTCCCCTAGTAGGGATGCGGCGACTTCAATACGATCCGGATGGTCGAGGAGAAGCAGGCCGTGTGAACCCTCGGAAATTCTAGATCTAACTGAGGCGACTGAATTCTTATCTAGAACGGAATCTATTAGAATAAATGGTGCCGCACGATTTTCTTCGGCATCGACCCTGTCAGGGTTTCCAAAATTAACAATTGGGTCCTTCCATCCCAACGTGGCGCGCTTAATGTAGAAGGCTGCCTGATTCGGATTGTCCGCGTTCTCAATCTCGCCGAAGTAGTGCAAGCCCATGGGCCTAGGCCTTTCTTCGGCTACGAAAAGGGTGTTGTCAAAGCTGTCAGAGTCGCCACTTAGAGACACTTTGAACGGACCCTCCGTGCCGGCAGGAACGTCCAAAAGAACGAGACTTTTGTCACCAGAATTAGAGTACAGCTTGGTGGGTTCGGAGAGTACGGCTCCTGAGGTCGCATCAGACAGTGATAGTTCGAGTTCGGGATCGTCAGTTTCTCCGGAACCTCGAACGCCGATTCGCATTTTTCTTTGCTCTTCCTCGCCTGTCCAGCCAAGCCAATAAATGCCGACATTGCCAGAGTGAGTTCCTGAAATAGTTTTAATCTCAAACTGGCACTCCTCCGGCCATTCGCGACCTGCTATCCCGGCGATGCGAGCGGACTTCTGCAGGTCAGAAAGAAGCACAATGCGTTTCTTGGAGGTTGCGGCGGCGCCTTCATCCACCTGTTCGAGTTCATCCAACGCCAACTCGATAGCATCATCCAGCTGGCTTGAGCCCCAGCTCGGTTTCATTTCTGAGAGTAGGGCTTTTGCGAGTGTTTGGCGTTCGTTTGGTGGCCATTCGCTCCATCGATCAAACGGAAGTTTCAATTGGGCATTCGAAGCGACGGAAATGATTGATAGCTGATCCTGGCTCTCTAGATCCTCGATGTAGGATTCCGCTTGTTGGATCGCGTTAGTCCAAGCCCCTTCACGCTGCATGCTCGCGCTGCTATCTAAGATGAGAACGAGTGTATTCGGAGGAGAGACATTTGGGGTGACTGGCAGGTTTGATTCGATGAATGGGCGGGCAAAGGCTAGGGCGAGTAGAGCAACGACGAGGCAGCGTAATGCCAGAAGCCATGGGTTTTGAATGCGGCTTTTCCGTTCCAGGCGCGGGGGGGACTCTTTCAGGAACTGAGTGGCCGAAAAGCGGATACGGTCTTTAGTCGCCCTGCGTATAAGGTGAAATATGATGGGTCCCGCAATAAGGGCTATACCGGCCAAAAACCATGGAGACAGGAGGTTCACAGGCCGACTCGTCCTTTCAGTGGCTGGCGTCTGAGAAGATCAATCAGAACGAAGTCCAGAGGCTTGTTTGTGGGAGCGATGAGATGGCGAATACCCCTCATTTCTAGTGTTCGGCTTATCTTTAACTGGTGCGCTTCGAAGCTCGCTTTGTAGGCACTGCGGGCTTCATTGGGGTCGATGTAGATCTGTTCTCCCGTTTCGAGGTCTTCCCATTGGGATGCTTTACCGAATTCCAGATCGAGCTCGGCGGAATCGAGTATCTGAATCGCCCGTACATCGTGCCCGGCGGCGATTAATTGGCCCAGTGACTTCTCCCATTCCTCTGGTGGTGAAAGGAAATCGGAAATGACGATAATGAGGCTCCGTTTCGGAGTCAGCTTGCCAATCTGGTCGAGCCCATTGCCAAGGTTGGTTTCTTTACCCTCAGAATCCATGCTGAGAAGAGAAAGCAATCTCTTGAACTGGCCCGGCCGCCATCGAGCAGGTAAAAATTGATGAAGATCGCGGTCGATCAGTCCCAGCCCAAAAACGTCTCGCTGCTGTAAGAGAAAGTAGCTGAGTGTCGCTGCCAAGGTTCGTGCGTATTCCGCCTTGGATGCTTCGCCCGATGTGAATTTCATGGACCGGCTTGTATCCACTAAAATCATGCAGCGAAGATTGGTTTCGTCCTCGAATTTTTTGATGAACTCCTGATCCGTTCTACCGAGGACTTTCCAGTCCAAGTAGCGCAAGTCGTCGCCCGGTGAGTAGTTTCGGTATTCCGTAAACTCCACCGAGCAACCTTCCAGCGGGCTGCGATGAAGTCCTGACCATAGACCTTCCACTACGACACGCGCCCGAAGCTCCAAGTCGCGGATGGCGAAGAGGGCGGCGGGATCGATACCGATTGTGTTAGCGGTGGACATTGAGAATGAAGGCAATTGGGAAAATCTCGACTACGACTGCATATGCTCGATGAGTTTCTGGGTCACGGTTTCAATCGTTTCGCCTTCCGCTTCCGCCCGGTAGTTGAGTAAGATGCGGTGACGCAGTACTGGAGGAGCCAGCCTGACGATGTCGTCTTTGGTCACGTGGGCCCGGGAGTGCCAGAGAGCCAATGCCTTCCCAGCGAGGATTAGACCTTGGGCGGCGCGGGTGCCGGCACCCCAATTGACCCAGGCTTTGACGAAATCAGGCGCTTCTGGGTTTTTAGGACGAGACGCGGCTACCAGTTTTACGGCGAAGGCGATCACTTCGTCGGAAACGGGAACCTTGCGAACTAGGTGTTGAAACTCGATGATGTCTCCTGCTGAAAAGATCGACTCAATGGGATCGTGCTCTTTTGAGGTGGTTTGTTTAACGACCGCGATTTCATCCGCTTCGGGAAGGTAATCGATAAGGACGTTAAAAAGAAAGCGGTCGAGCTGCGCTTCGGGAAGCGGGTAGGTGCCTTCCATTTCAACTGGATTTTGGGTAGCGAGGACGAAAAAGGGTTCCGACAAAGTGTGGCGAGTCCCGGCGGTCGTCACCTGGTGCTCTTGCATGGCCTCGAGGAGGGCGGACTGCGTTTTTGGCGGCGTACGGTTTATTTCATCCGCCAGAAGCATATTGGTGAAAATCGGACCTTTTGAGAAAACCAGCTTCCTTCCCTCTGGGGTATTATTGAGGATTTCCGTCCCCGTTATGTCGGCAGGCATCAAATCAGGGGTGAACTGGATTCTCTGGAAATCCAGCCGGAACACCTTGGCGACAGACTTGACTAGAAGCGTTTTCGCGAGGCCGGGAGCACCCGTGATCAGACAGTGCCCACCAGAAATCAAAGCCAACAGCAATTGCTCGACGACTTCCTCTTGTCCGATGATGGCTTTGCCGAGTTCCGTCTCGACTCTTTTCCTGCCCTCTTGCAGTCGATTAAATGCGTTTTCCTGCTCTTCTGTGGTTTCTATTAATGACATAAAATTGGTTTCGTTGGTTTAGGTTTAAGAAATTGAATACACTAGTGGGTCATCGCGTAAAAAATAATATTGATGCCCATTGGGTAGGCTCTTTTCTCCGCAAATTCTCTGAAGTACCATTCGTCCTCACCCTCCCGTTCCCACCCGTCTCCTAGATCGGTGTTGTGGCAAA
>Ga0213868_10006156_pt1 | contig 10647 bp, 7 predicted proteins | sample PICome_9_FD_160087 | JGI IMG/M metagenome (GOLD analysis project Ga0213868, IMG submission 160087) | Coastal seawater microbial communities near Pivers Island, North Carolina, United States - PICO127 | ecosystem: Environmental > Aquatic > Marine > Coastal | place: USA: North Carolina | collected...
ATTGGATATATTAGTAAGGTTGATAATTGTTGTAGATCTAGAGTTATTCAAGGTATAGCTGAGTTCTATCCTGGATAAGTTTCATTGATTCCAAGAAGATGATTTCAAATGATTGCAACCAATGATACTCATCAGTTGAGTCTTGTAATACATTTTAAATACTGTCAAGTACTCTCATTCTACACTAGATGGTAAGGCTTACCTAATAGTTAATAAAGTATTAGTGGTAAATAACGTATTTATCTTATTGAAGATAAAGGGTATTAAAGATTTGTCTTATTGAAGATAAAGGGTATTAAAAGATTGTGCGAAGGTAGACTCGGAAGTTCCGTAAGGGAAGTGCCGAGCTCTCATGCCGTGTCAGGTATCAGCGAGTACATGTGGCAGTAACATGGCCACATGTCTCAATTTCCGAGACAAAAGTGAGTAAAATGCAACACTTGTAACTGACATTGATCTGACCAAGATAGTAGTCTAATCTCATCTCCATTATTGGAAATAAGGGCCGTTCTGTCAATACCAAGTTTTTCTCCAAGTTTTTAAAATCCAAGTTTTTTTTGTACTCATTACCCACTTTTCAGCCAATAAAAAAAAACTTGGATTCTCTCCGGAGGCAAAAAACATGTTTCAAAAACTTGGACTTTTGTAAATATTCCAAATCTGCAATATTTAAAAAATGGCAAGTTTTTCTATTTCTACTGATCTAGATCCCAAGTTTTTTAATTCGTTCGGCAGAATAAAACTTTCTTCCTCCCTATGATCTTCTTCTTCAGCAGAAGACTACGTATTATAAGAAAGTATTCAGAAAATGAATGGGCTAGAAAAGTTGTGGTTTTATGAATATTTACGTAATAAATAATTTCGATCGATAGCAGAAGCATCTGAATTCGTGTCTTAGTTTCATCCAAGAATACCTTCTTATCTTACTGGCAAGATGGTCTTTCAACCCTACTTCTGATATACTTGAATTTCTCTGCTGAGAGCTGTTCGATTTTCGCCGATTTCGAGGTCTTCTGCACCCTAAAGATGACCTCCGGTTTGATGTCTTTGATCTTCGGGAACTCTTTGACGATGCCTTGGATGATTCGTGTTGACTCTCCTCGTCGTTCATTGTATCTTCAATACCCGACAAGTCTTCATCATAAAGATCAAAATGATCACTCTCTTCGTCTTCTAAAAATGTGTCCTTTTCATCAGAGAGTTTTCTCCTTCTGAATTTTCATCCGAGGCATCGGACTCATTAGAAGTCTTCTTTAGAGCTTCATCTACAGATACAGCCTTACTCGTTCGTCTGTGTTTAGAACTTGCACTTGACAACTGCCATGGTGATGAAGGTTCCGCCACTTCCCTCTAGCCTACCATAGATATTTCCTCTTTCGCTCTAGACATTCGTCGTATCAGATGTGAAAGATGGTGCTCTGTGGTGATGCTGCTGGCACAACAAGTGTTGGTCATTCGTCTTTGTGATTGGCAAAATTAGCTGAAGTGAAAAAAAACATGGTTTTTCTTTTTGGTACCATTCTGGCGAAATAGCCACCCAAGAAAAAACTCCAAAGAAAAAACTTGGAGAAAAACTTGGTATTGACAGAACGGCCCTTAGATAAGGGCTAGATGAGGCCTATTGTCATTCGTCATCGTGGCTACAATCTAATTAACGAATAATTGAGATTAGTTTGTCACTTTTAGCTAGATTCATTCGAGTAGTCTCTGGCTGGAGACCGACTTGCCTTGTCTTTTTTGGGCTTGTGGCTTCGTACTACTTTGATGCCAAAAGCCAGAACACAGCAAACATACTTTTATAACATGCTGCGCGTTACACTTATCCTCTCATTCTCTAGAAAACTGTAAGCTTGAGTTTTACCAGGCAGATAGTAGCCTATTTTTTTGACTACAAAACAGCAAGATATGGTGTATCCAAGAATGATTAACGCTGTTCGTTTGCAACGAAAGGGATTTCTTAGGTACCTTTCAACCGTTCACGATGAAAAGCGCATAAAAAATAAGAGGGAAACTTTTCGGATCTACCAACATGACTCAAAGTCTAAGGAAATTGTTGAATATTACTATGAACATAGTGATAGAAGATGGAAGACACAATCATCGAATGATGCCTCCAAAAGAACCCGAAAGTCGATGGGTGAAAGCATGCTCAGATATGTGCTTCCCTCCAATTACCCTGAATCGGTTCAAAGCGGTTATGGAACATATTCCATATATGCCTTTTTAGCGAATACTGTATCGACTGCAACTATGGTTCTATCAACGCAACAATTACTTATGGCTGTTGGCGTAGGAACCGCTAGTGCAGCCCCAATATCTGCCACTTTAAATTGGATTATAAAGGATGGGGTTGGGCAGTTTGGTGGCATTCTGTTTGCATCCAGAATTTCCGATCAGAGCTCTGTCAACATAGATAACAATCCTAAACGTTATCGCATGGTTTCTAGCTTGACCATGGATGCTTCCTCGTTGTTAGAGGTCGCAGCACCTTTGTTCCCAGGATCATTTTTGTTGATTGCAAGCATTGCAAATATAGGAAAGAATATTGCCTTTTTAACAGCAAGTGCCAGTAGAGCTAAATTACACCATGAGCTATCACGAAATGATAACCTCGGAGACATCACTGCAAAGGCGACTAGTCAAAGCATTCTATCTTCTTTACTGGGGACTGGCATAGGTATATCTTTGTCTCCTTTTGTGCTCAATGACATCCATTTAGTGCTACCTCTGTGTATAGGTTTTTCTTTTTTCAATCAACTTTTCACCTACACAAGCTTACAGGCTGTGATAATTGACAAATTAAACCAGCATCAGCTGGATCTTGTTCTAAAAACGTATTTCACGGAACGAATGTGGAGTAAAAACAGAAAGATTGCGGATGAAAAACATCTGCTACACCCACAAAGCATTTCAAGGAGAGATCGTTTTATACCTTTCTTTTATGACAGTATGAATTCGAGTTCTTGGATGGTTCTTGAAAGCAGCCTAGATCAAATATTACCTCATGGTTTCGATGAAATAAATGCCATGCTCGACTTGAACGAGAATTACATTCTGAATTGTACGTTGAATGAAAAGGACCATCTTGAGAAAGTTCATATAATCTTTTTTACCAAGGCGGACTTTTCTGATTCCATTAGGGCTCAATTTCAAGCGCATCTAATCCATGCTCATTTTGACCCTGACAGTGATTTTGATTTGACATTAGAAAAAAATGGAAACGGATCTTTCAGTCATGAAATCGTCAAGGCATCTCACATACACACAGAGATGTTGTTCGGCGAATTCTTCAAGCAACTACAGTATTGCGGTTGGAATATGGATCATAAGGACCTAAGCGTGCAGAATCGATACACTTTAAATGAGATAACGGAAAGAGACTCAATGAAAAGCTAGGTGTAGATAATGGGTTGGACTTATTTCGCCGTGTCTCATAAGTTAAAAAGCCTTCATTGTCTTACAGCGGTGTGTTCATTACTAATACCACTAACCTCTAGTTAATAGTAAGATAATATGATTCACACAGATAGTTGAGGTCAACACTGATGATGTAATGAAACTAAAAAGTCTGTAAATATGAATCAAGTGCCTCGTTTTGTACGGATGTACATCTTTCCGTAACAATATGGTTTCCATGAAACTTAATGTAAGCGGATACGGTTTTGAGTTTAGTTTTGTGAGCGACATGTTTCAAAAAAGTCCTCCTTCCCCCCTTCTCCTTTTCTCTTTTCTTCCTACTCTCTACCCTTTACCCCCTTTCCCCTTCTTTGAAAGCGAGAACTAGCGAGTAGCGAGTAGCGAGAGAGAAGCAAAGAAAGTATCCAGCTATTGATTCAAACATGACTCAGATTAGAAGATCAAAACTGACACGAAGGAGAGGTAGCTTGAGAATCATCACAATATCACTTGGCATATTATGTGGAAGTTTTTTCACTTTCACAACCTTGTACAACTTGAGCCGAATATCAAAGCATGATATTGACGAGTATAAGCGACGAAAGCGTTCCATGCATGAGATTCATACAGATATCAATAAACCAGACAAACCGCCAAATCAAGCAGTAGTAAACCCACCGGATATTTCCGCGTCCAATTCGAAATCGAGTGGTTCTTATACATCATACTACTGGGACATTCGTAGAAAAATGGATGCTAAATTGCCCTTTGAAACAGATCAAGACATGGAACGTACGGTGGCATACGCTACGTCAAAACGAAAGCCCGAGTTTCGGGTCAAAGACGAACTTCTGTCGGATTTATCTTATGATATTTACAATTGTCCCGAGGAACCTCCAGAGAACTATCCCATGGAATGGCCACTTGTCACACTATTAGACAATTGGAATCCAAATGATACCACCAAGCGAACTGGAATCTATCAAGGCTTATGTAGATTTGATTATGAAACAGAACTGGATAAGGCAGAACGATATCGGGAAGCTGAAAAACCATTCTTATTGAGAAATGATCCTCAAGTCTTACGAGTTGTAGAGCGGTGGAGTCAACCAGGATATTTATCGGATATCTTAGGAAATCAAAAATATCAGACAGAGTATAGTAAGACGAATCATCTCATGTATTATAGAAGAAATGGGAGAAAAATAGACGAGAACTGGGAGCCACCTATCATCAATATTCGAATGACATACGATGAGTGGCTTGAAAAAGCAACTCAGCCACTGGAGGATATGGGACCCGACAAACCACACTGGTATTTCAGAGTGAATGGAAAAGGTACAGAGGGTTCATTTGTGTTTGAGGAATTGCCCTTTTTCAAACCCAAAAAGAATTTTTATATTGTGGACGAAACGAAAACAAAAGGGATCAATTGTAGATTTGGTATGAATGGAAACATCGCAGAAGCTCATTTTGACAGTTCTAATAATTTCATCATGTTATTTGGTGGAGAAAGACGATACATACTTTCGCACCCCAAGAACTGTGATAAGTTAGGTTTGTATAAACATCCTCATCCATCGTCAAGACATTCTGCTCTAGATTGGTCAAATCCTGATTTGGATCAGTTTCCCGAATTTTCTGAAGCTATGGCAAATGAAGTTGTTCTACAAGCCGGTGATGTATTATACCTGCCTACGTATTGGTTTCATTTTATCGTTTCTTTAGGATTGAATTGGCAATGCAATGCTAGATCGGATGTCACATACGATTACGATCAGCAAATAACACAGTGTGGATTCTAACTCAAAAGATACACGTAGTAAGTCATGTCTCGTGATTGGTTGAAAAATCAGTCTGAGTCACGAAAGGAAAGCTCGTCTAGACTTTCAATTTGTCATTACCCCAAGAAAGGAAACCGCAACCTTGGTAATAATGGGGTCTTCACATTCCAGTCTTGATAGTTCATCTTTGAAATCAAATGCTGACTTACAGAAAGATTTAGTGTTAAAATGTCAAGAAATTTCAGCACAGAAGGATAGTCAACTTTGGAAAGGTCTTTATCAAGCACTTCAAAAGGTCTCTTTTTCGAATGAAGGTAAGCAACTATGGGAATTCAAACATTTTTTCAATATTCCTCCAGAGCATTGACCCTCACGAATTTTTGTTTCAAAAATCTGAACCAGCTCTCGAAAGTCTGTTAAGTCTTGTGGAATTGAGTCAGAAGGATCATGAGTCATTGCTTTTAGTTGAGAGTTTCATTTTCAAGACAATGACCTCAAATAATTGTGGTGCACAAATCGCGAGAGCGAATGAAAGAAGTGATGCTATCGCAGGAAATGAAATGCAGCAGAAACTTGACGAGAACTCTGTTCCTACAAAGAATGATCTTGATGCGATTGGTTTGTCATCGAACGATGGTGTGGAGGATAAGGTAAACAAGTTTCTTGAAGATGAACAATGTACTGAAAGGAGTGATGAATCGCACGAAAACTTCACAAATGTGTCCGGAGAAAGTCAATTTATAATTGTAAATGCCAATGATGAAGCCGAGGAAAAGGAAAAAACCAAATGGATTGAAAGAAGAAAGAGTGATATTAGGAGAAAAAATGGAAAGCTAATGCCACCTCTATCTCAAAGTACCCCTAGAACTTGTCACGCCTCGCCCAGCATAAGTTTAGCTATTAAAAACTAGAATATGCATCATTTATCCGATGTTGTCTTTTTATCAACCCTCGAAAAGAAAACCGTCCACTTTCCGCCGCGTGTGAGACAGGAGACAAGAAGCCCCAAGCCCCATGAAGCCCAAGAGCCGCAGGCAGCAGGCAAGCGAAAAGCGAAACAACACACACAACTCACAACACGCAGCAATCACAGCACTTCCGGAACAGAAATTCGTGTTTCTATACCTCTCTAAGTAGTTGCAATTTCGTCAGAAAATAAAGAAAGAGGACACAATATACCATGTCATCTTGGTTTAATGATGCTTTGGGAAAGCTAAACGATATTTCAACCAAGGTTCAATCCAGCCTTCCGATTGACGATGACCTCCTTGGTAAACTAACGCTCCGCTCGGATGACCTAAAGGCCATTCACGATTTGATTGATACAGAAGAAAAACAGAAAGAGCAGGCGATAAAATTGCTCTCAAACCTTCTTCAATGGGAAACAGAAGATGAAACGAAAGTTATTCTCGTAGAAGAATGTCGAGCGTCCATTCTTGGATTAAGTGTAATCGATAGCACTTTTACAACGCCATTTGCATTACCCGAGGGATTAAAAATGTGGACAGAACACTCTGGTATGACAGAGTCTACAAAAGAGATGCAGGAAGAAGCAATGAAAAAGTTTGAAAAGATTCCTTTCCCTGACTTGTTAAGTGACTTTGATCTTAATGCCCATGTTGAACTTGTTCAAAGACTATTCAAACTGGACAAAAACTTAGTTGTTGCCCACTCTAAGTTAGCAAACGCAGGTAAAACGGAGAAGGTATTTTGGAAGAATTATTTTTTTAATTGCGCCCTTTCACGATATTCCAAAGGGTTAGATTTGAATGAAATTTGGAATCCTAAAAGAGCAAGTGAAAACGATAACAATTCGAATGGTACCAGTGGTGATTATGATTTTTTAGAGGATGATATGAATAACTCTATTGAACTAACGTTTGAACCAGAAGATGATGCTACCTCAGGATCACGAAAAAGCGCAAATTCTACTACGAAAACATCATCCGTTGGTGAACTGATCCAGAGTCCTGATGATTTAGATGATCTAGATGCTGAAATAGCTCGTGAGCTCGGAGAAGATTAGGATAATTCGATCACTGATTTCTTGATTGTATAATTTGTGCATACTTTTACAATTCGTTCTCTTTACATATCAATTTGTTTCGGAAAACCTCATCATGCGGTAATTATTCAGTATAGTTAGTACCATCGACATGGCAAATCCAAAATACAACAACAACCGCTTGAAACTGCGAGCAATATCTGATCAGTATATGAATGGATAGAATGGCTGCATTTCGCGAATCCAACTTCTCTACGACCAGTGAAAGTAATTTGAATAGCTTCAGTCATCAAAATTCTGAAGATTCCATCCATAATTTCATTCGATTTCATATCAACCGTGTCTCATCACCATTTTTAAATCATGAAATCACGTGCTACCAAGAAGAGTTTCAAAACAGCCTTTCAGATGAAACACATCAAAAACTAGATAGCCTTAAAATCCCAATACACAAAAGTCTAACAGATGTTTCTCAAGACATTAAAGCACTTGAACCTCACTTAGATGCTTACCAAAGACTTGTGCGTGAAAACAACATGATGGGCGGTTACGTTGACGCTACTGACAATATTCCACCTCAAATATTGCGTGCAATAAGATACTTCCCTCATAAATGGACTTCTCTTAAAAGAGCTCTCCTGAGACCACCATCTATGGACGAAGTTGGTTCCGCGATTAGATTGAAACTGGCAAGAGAGTTGTATATTCAAAATATGATATCTACCCCCGAAATTCGGTTGCTGGAACAAGCAATCGATGAATTGAAATCAGGCAGACCAAAATGTAACAAACGCCCAAGAGATGAGTACAGCATATACGAACAATTGAAAATGGCCTTAACAAGTCTACCATTGGATATTGTTAGTCTCGATAAATCGAATAGTGACAATGCAAAAATTACTAATTCAGTACACCATTTGAAAGAAGTAATACACGATTATTGCCAATATTCTCCGGCTCCAGGTGATGATTACCCTCCCCCTGAGCTCGTTGCAGAATGGTCGTTGCAAGCATTCTCGAGCATTATCATTTCAAGTGGAATAAGTGATATTACACAAACTGAAGCAGAGGTGCATTTATATCAAATTTTCTTTGATGATGAGGAATCAAAAATTCTTAAAATTTCTTCTGCAATAAGAAATAGGATTCAAGAAATCTTGCATCCAGACTCAGTTGATGATCTATCGGACTTGAATATTCTGTGTCTCTCTCGGTTTCTTTCTCTGATGAATGCTGATGAAGTTGCATCGATTATACGCCGATGCTTAATATTATGTAGCTCCGATCGATGCGTTTCTGTTGGATTCACCACTATACCCAAGCTGCTAGCTTCTTATATCAGCATTGTTCACCATAATCTTGGAAAGCTATCGTTTCAAGAAACGTTTCAATCTTTAGTTGAAACCCAAGTTGAATCAGAGTTAGATGTGATCAACTTGAAGAGGTTTAACGCGTTTTGCAAGAATATATTTCAATCATGTGATTTTATATTGGAGTTTGGAGGTCAATAAAAGTGAATTATGCCTGTGCACATCGACAATGTTTAACTAATTTGGAACTTGCAACAAATAGAAATAGGACGATCCATAACAAATAGATTGAACTTTTACATAAAAATGCACAAAAATAAACTAAAAGACAGAGACACGGTTGTGACGTCCAACTTTCGCGCGAAAACTGAAAAATCGTCCGTTACCACCACGACTGGCGGTAGGTGCTCTGGCGAAACTCGAAAGTGGGGAAGCGACGGAATCGGAACTGAGCGAATGAAGTCATTGTGATTCCAATTGTTTCCATTTTCGAATACATAGTCGCTCTGGCAAATCAAAAGCACATTTAATATGTGTGAAAGTAATGCTAGTGACTCGGATGTACTGGCTCACACGTGTCCAATTTCGTTCGAAACGAATAAAAAGAATTCTTCTACTTCATCCGTTGGGTCCACTCAATACTGCACAAACGACGATTCTCATCGTATGAGCTCGATGGACTTCTGCCAAACGCTTCCACTCGTTTCTCAAGATACTGTATATTTAGATGCGGGAAGTTTTACTGAAACAGATGATGACGGTGATGATGATGATTTTCAAAATGTATTTGTATTCCGACCGAGTTCTGAACCGAATGAAGCAGAAGACATGTCTCGAATACCGTTACTTGTATTAAATCATCTCCAAACGGAAAAAAGAAACAGAACTATGAATAATGGAACAATTACCAGAAAGACTGATGAAAGTAGAAAGGAGAGTGAAAAACTAGAACATGAATCACCGCCTTCAACTCCAGTGACCAGAAGACGATTTGTGATCCCCTCTATCATGGCTTCTAATTCACCTATACCACAATATATTAACCAAAAATCGCGCCAAGCTCGTGCTGTTCTGAATAAGAGATCGTACGAAGCTAGAGATGCTATTCGAAGAACTCCTCAGAGAATACGCAACACCGTCAAGAGGTATAGAGTCAAGAGGAAACAAAGATCGAGGATTATAGTCATCCCCTCGAATCATCGACTGAAAATTACTTGGGATTTTCTCACTGTACTTTTAACATTTGTTTCAGCCTACGTTGGACATATTTACATACGCGACCGATCGACTTATGAATACGATTGGTGGGTCATATTTACCAACATATGGTTCTTCATTGATATTTTGCTCAACTTTTTCACGGATCACAGAACAAGTGACGGTCAGTTGTTGTCACGTGGTAGAGAAGTTTGGGGTAGATATCTTACTACTTGGTTTGTTGTTGATGCCCTTTCTCTCTTACCCTGGGAAAGGATGTTTTTGCGCCCAATCATTCAAATGCAGAATCGAAGGAATATTGTGATTAAGTGGTTCTTTCGCAGCAAAGCCGTGATAAAGGTTACACGCATTCTTAGAGGAAGGCACTTTAAGGCTTTTGGAATGGTTGCCAAACGAACAAAAAGTATAGGTTACGGAGGGCATAGGCTCCTTCAGCTCATTATCAAGTACGTCCCGAAATATATTCTTTTCTACAGGAACATGAAATGTGTTCTGATATTGAAGACTTTGCGCCAAATCCATTTTGTGAAGAAAATATTTAGAAATCTACGGTCTAAATCGGAAACTGAGTATGATGATGCTAGCATCTACAGTCTTGATGAATTAGATAGTCTTGACGTACAAGATGAACATTACCACGATGAAGATAACGATGATACTGAATCATTTTCTAGCGACCTCACCGTTGTTCTTGATGAAATCGAAACTGATTATGAGACATCTCATGACTATGTAGAAAGTGACAATGAATCTTCATTCGACATTCCCCCACCGTTACCGAAAATTTATCGAGTATCGAGCGAACCTCATATGTGTAAAAAGTGTAATTAATTTTCGGAGTACTTCAAAACAAAGTAAACTAAAGTATCTAAGTATCTAGATAGTACTCAGTAGTAATTTTCCATTTCAGACCTTTTTAGCTTTTTATCAAAAA
>Ga0213868_10006157_pt1 | contig 10647 bp, 6 predicted proteins | sample PICome_9_FD_160087 | JGI IMG/M metagenome (GOLD analysis project Ga0213868, IMG submission 160087) | Coastal seawater microbial communities near Pivers Island, North Carolina, United States - PICO127 | ecosystem: Environmental > Aquatic > Marine > Coastal | place: USA: North Carolina | collected...
GTTATTTAAATAATTTACTTGCGTAAAGATGTATAAAAACTTCCCACATATTCTACACATAATAGTTTTTGTTACAATACATAACTATAATTACATTAGATAAGAGATCTCTCGTCTTACCCATGATTCAGAACCGTGCGTGAAGGTTTCCCTTCACACGGCTCCTCTCTCCTAAGGTTTTCGATCATGGCAGTGGCCATGAAGAGCTTGGAGATTACCATAGTGATTTGCACCTCCGGAAGCCTTCGGTACTATGTAATCGATTTCGATTACATCACCTGGTAAAAATTTTAAATTACAGATATTACATTTGTTGTTCTGATTTCGGAGAATGTGGAGAATCGACTTACTAAAAGCACGATTTCCCAGCGCTCTACCTCGCTCAGACCAATAGACAAGGTCATTGTCGTAGATGCTCTTATCGCCGGCAATTTTCTTATGCCTAACAATAGGAGTTTCCGCGAAGTATGAAATGCCAATAACTTCTTGTTTTTTCCCATGTAACCAAACCGAAGTCTGGATTTACCGTTCCTGGTATCTTTGAATAGATATCTATTCCGGATCCAGACTTTAGGACGAGTAGGGTGCTTACGCTTGGCCCATCTCATTAACTGTATCATTAGTTTATTGTCCATTGCACTGAAAGTTTTTTTGCTTGCAACGGTACTAAAATAGTTTGCCCAGCCACGAATTATAGGATTGAGTCGTTCTACAACCGTAGTTGCTTCGCGATTTTGACGCAGGATTATTTTGATCTTGCGTAGAACATCCGAAATATTTTGTGGATGAGGTCTAATAAAAGTTTTATACTCCTCGCCTCTTTTACCTCTTTTCGTTTTACCTACTGGATAATTTCTTATCCAAAATCCCAGGAATTTGAATCCCGGTCTTTGGTTATCTACCGAGAGATAAGTGTGAGTGATAGAAGTTTTGCCTTGGTGGATTTCTAAGCCCATTGTTTTTAAGAATTCTTCAATGAGACTTTTCGCAGATTCGACAACTTCTTTGTCAGGATGAAGGACGACGAAGTCATCCGCGTACCTAACGAAGAGTAGCCTTTTACGACGATTCGGTTTAGATATTCTATGGCCTCCCGGGCTAAAAGCAGGAATTTCTGCAATCCAATTTGATAACAATTCTTCTATCCCGTCTAGAGCGATATTAGCTAATAAAGGGGATAAAACACCACCTTGCGGCGTGCCTTTTTCAGGGAATATCGTTTCATCTTGCATAACTATTTTTGCTTTTAACCAAGCACGGACCTGACGGTTCATGGTTGGGAAGGTATCTAGTTTAGCTAAAAGAGCATCGTGGTTAATCTGGTCAAAGCATTTACGAATGTCTCCATCCAAGACGTATTTAGGACTTTTATTAATCGATGAGTGAATAGCCTCGATTACATCATGAGGACGTCTTCCTGGTCGGAATCCGTAACTATTCTTTTCAAACTTCGCTTCCCATTCCGGTTCCAAGGCGAGAAGAACTAATGCTTGTTTAGCTCTATCTCGAATTGTAGGTATTCCTAAAGGTCTTAATTCTTCAGGATTACTAGGTTTAGGTATTAAACGTCGTTTAATTGGGTCACATCGACCATCTATTTTTAGTGAATAAGCTAACTGAAATCTTTTTGTTGGTGACACTGAATGCACACCATCGATACCTGCAGTCTTTTTTCCACGGTTGTCCTGAGTAACTTTTCGTACGGCTAAAAGTTTAGCTTCCGGTAAGTTTATCAAGATTTTCTGTAGTTTAATTACTCTAGTTTTATCGTTTTTCCTTGAACATTCGTAAATCTTTCTTTGTATTCTCCAAATTCTCAATTGGATTTTTTTCCAGTTGACGGTATTCCAGTTTCTGGTACCTTTAATTTTCATTTCACTAACTTTAATCATAAATTAATTTAGGTTGAACGTATGCAAATACGTTAAGTTTACGAATGGGAAAGTGGGTACGTGGGCATATGTTATTCATTACAAACAACCATTCGCTTTTTACCCAATCTTACTCCCTAAGACCATACGGTTGGCTACCTACTCTTTATGAATAAAGTGAGATCTTAGGGGTTTCCTCGTTCCATACATATATTGTTTTGAGCTGAGAGGATCTGAACTTTACACCAGAGACGCTACAGAAAACGAACTTGAGCCTTCACATACTCAAGCCTTGGCCTCTACCCAGTATTCAGGGCTTAGGGATCCTTATAGTAAGCAGAGAGCATTACTCCCCTAATTCGTGCTATTGGCGCTTCAGACATTCAGTTTGCTATCGCTATCCACCATTCACTCTTGCTAGAGATTCGTCATGCCTTCACTCTCTAAGACATTTCTTCCCGTCTACGCCAGCTTCACACCCTGAGTTGCCAAACTCAACGCATGTGGCGCACGCTTTCACCCAGTTTTCAAGGGGGAAGGACTTTCACCTTCATATATTGTATAGTTCACTAGCCAAGGGCATAGTGTTATTGATCGATCAGCAGATAATGCCGATCTTCTCGATAAAACGAGTCGCACGTAAAGGTGCACGGGGTCTTTCCGTCTAGCCGCAGGTACTCCGCATCTTCACGGAGATTTCAATTTCACTGAGGTTGCATTGGAGACAGTAGGACAGTCATTACGCCATTCATGCAGGACACCAATTAAATGCCAAGGAATTTCGCTACCTTTGGACCGTCAGAGTTACAGCCGCCGTTTACTGGGGTTTAAGATCAAAGCCAAAACTTTTCTCATTAATCTTGCAGCACCGGGCAGGCGTCAGTCTCTATACGTCTTTTTACAAATTTGCAGAGACCTGTGAGTTGGATAGGTAGGCTCTCACGAGCTTTCCCCCCATATGAACTGAGCGAGCGAGTTTCCCCGCACTCAGCTCTAGCCGTTTAGTATAATTGATTAAAACTAGCCTTGTGTAAGTCAGCAGCCTTTCAACTCAACCATAGGTCTATCCACTCCGCTACAGAGATGGCATTAGCTTCTTACACTCTCTCTTACCCACTGGGCGATAACTTGAGTTGCCTCAAGCCCTCTGTTACGTCCCCTCGAAGGTTTCCCTGAAAACAGAGCCCATTGGGCTTACCAAGTTCCGTGACAAGTACAGATACACCAGCGGTGTACCTTTTAAGGATTTACTTAGATCCTGAGCTCTACTCCGAATAGTGCGATGTTCCTATACGTCGCGGGGATAAAAAGACCCGACAACCCGACTATTAACACCACGGTATATAACGCCACATTCCCCTGGGACTGTCTTCACGAAGCCTTATAACACTCAGTTCACTTACGTTGATCATATAAACCTAGCCTAGCACCAAGAGTCCAAAGGCGTTTTGGAAACCTGATTACATTGTCCGACCAGCTTCATACCCCTCAATTACTCGAGACGCATGTGGTCGTAGGCTTACCCGGATAGGCTCGGGTAGTGCCAACACACATTACTCATCACGACTTCTTGTCGCACTTTTTACTAAACAGTTGCTGTCCTCGATTTTGTGCCAGCTCTTAAAGGTTGCCCTAAAAAAGCTACTCCTTATTCCGAAGTTACGGAGTCATTTTGCCGAGTTCCTTCAATGCAATTCACTCACGTGCCTTAATTTACTAAATTTGTTCACCTGTGTCGGTTTACAGTACGGTTAATTTTACTAAAGCTATTTCTTGAAAATACTAAAAAACTTTTATCAAAACCATTAGATAAAAATGATCTTTATATTTTGTCACTTTAAATTACAATAATATTATTTTCCATCAATCTTTAACTTTCGTTAAGACCTTAGGGACCGATTCAACCAAAGAGGGATAGACTTGCTTTGGAAACCTTGAACTTAAGGCAACAATGCTTGTACATTGTTTTTCGCTACTCATGTCAACATTTACACTTCTGATTTCTCCAGTTTATGTCACCATAAACCTCCGTTGATTTACAGAACGTTCTGCTACCATTTAAATTTTAACAATTTAAATCTATTGCTTCGGCAAGTAATTTTAGTCCCTCTACATTTTTGACGCAAAAAAACTAAACCAGTGAGCTGTTACGCTTTCTTTAAAGGATGGCTGCTTCCAAGCCTACCTTCCGGTTGTTAAAATTTTTTCACTTTCTTTTTCACTTAATTACTTTTAAGGGCCTTAACAAATAGTCTGGGCTGTTTCCCTCTTGACTGTGAATCTTAGCACTCACAGTCTGTCTGCTTAAACTCTTTTGTTTTGTATTCGAAGTTTTATTAAATTCGGTAAAGTTTTACACCCCCCTTATTTATTAAGAGCTCTACCTCAAATCAAAGTTTTTAAACGCTCTACTTAAATAGATTTCGCAGAAAACCAGCTATCTCTAAGTTTGATTGGCCTTTCACCCCTAACCACAAATCATCCCAGTATATTTCCACATACACGGGTTCGGTCCTCCAATAAGCGTTGCCGCTTTAAATTCAACCTGTTCATGGTTAGATCACTTAGTTTCGGGTCTTATTTTAGTGACTTAAAAAGCAATTTAAGACTTTTTTAGTTTCTTTTAGCCTACACTTTACACAGCTTAAGCTTGCCTCTAAAATAAACTCGTTGACGCATTATGCAAAAGGATCGCTGTCACTTTTAAAAATTTTTAAGCTTCAACTGATTGTCAGCATTAAATTTCACCCATTTCCCTCACGGTACTAGTTCGCTATCTATCATCAAAAATTATTTAGGCTTTGAGGGTGGGACCTCAATCTTCAAACAAAACATGACTTGTTTTATTCTACTGTTTTTTAATTGTTATGACTAAATTTTACAGGACTTACTCAAAAATACCTTCTTTGGAAGTTTAAATTAGTGTTAAATCAATTAAATTTGTTTTTGGTAATCGAATTAGATCTACCTAAAGACAAAAAAGCCTTTACCGTGTTCGCTCGCCACTACTTACGATATTCTCGGTTGATTTTTTTATTAGCTACTTAGATGGTTCAATTCGCTAATTTTTATCTTTTTTATATCGTTGTCATGTTTTTAAATCCAACAAAATATAAAAGATTCAACTTTTATTGATCGGTTTTCCGTTACGGAGACGTAAACTCTTTCGCGCGTCTTCAAGACAGAATTTACATATCGTCAAGATACGTCCGTTCATATTTTTGATGCATAGGGCTCCTTTTAACGCTTTAAAATGACTTTTTTAAGGTACTAACTATAATTTGAGCAGTATTTGCAAGAATTTAAAACAGATGGCAAATAACGGGATTTGAACCCGTGACTTTTAGGACCACAACCTAATACTCTAAACCAACTGAGTTATATCTGCCAAGGTATTTTTTTAATTTCAATGTTGATCCATTTGTCAGAGGTAGGACTTGAACCTACAATCTTTAGGGCATGAGCCTAACGAGTTTACCAATTACTCCTCTCTAACCGAAAAATTTGTGTTAATCCCACTCTAAAGCACCAACATACCATACATAAACAAACCCAATACCTAATTCGATGATAAAATCAATCATCGACCAAAAACCTAGATTACTAAGTTGAGACAATGAAACACTCCACGGTAGCAAAAACATAGTTTCAATATCAAAGATAATAAACAAAATAGCGACTAGATAAAATTTGATTTCAAATGTGTTCCGAGCATCTTCATAGGGCTCAAAGCCACACTCATACGGCGAAAGTTTTTCGGTTTCAGGGTTTTGAACAGCTAACAAATAAGATAACGTTACAATGATAAAAGCTAATAAAATTGCAATTAACAAAAAAACTAAAATTGCAACATATTCAGCATGCAATAAAGAGTTATTTATATTGAAGAAAACAGACAAATAAGTTAAAGTTTCGTCACTCAAAAAGTTGAACAACGTTTTTGTTTCTAAATTGGTGGTAATTATTGACATTTATATTTTTAAGAAAAGGTGTTTACTTATAAGTTTACGTATTATTTTTTTGGAAAGAGTGGGATTCGAACCCACGGTATACAATTATTTATATACAGAGATTTAGCAGACCTCCACTTTAAACCTCTCAGTCATCTTTCCACAGTTGAATGTTAGGAATGGTTAGCCTAATTCTAATTTTGTCATGACATAGTGATGAAACTGTAAGGTTGGTAAAGAAACCACTACAATAGGCATAAAGCCATGATTCACACCACAAATTTCACTACATTGTCCAAAAAATACTCCAACACGTTTTAAAAACAAATTTAATTGGTTTAATCGTCCCGGGCAAGCATCTACTTTTAGCCCAAACGACGGTACTGTCCAACTGTGTAAAACGTCTGCAGCACTTACTAAAAGTCGTAGATGTGTATTAGTTGGTAGAATCACTCGTTTATTTGTTTCTAATAACCGAAAGTAACCTTGCTTGGTTTTAGGTAACCCATCTAAAACCATCATATAACAAACATACTTTAAACTTTGTTCGTTTTTTTGACACGAATTAAAATCAGAAATTTCATAACTCCAAAACCATTGGTGTCCTAAAATTTTTAACGATAATTCAGGTTCTGAGATCTCGTCCATTGCATACAACAATGTGAATGAAGGAGTTGAAATAATTAGAAGAATTAGCGCAGGAACTGATGTCCAAATAATTTCTAATTCGTTTGAATGGACAAATTTTGCATTGAATTTGTTACTATATTCGTTATAATAATAAATAGTGTAAAACAATAACCATCCGACAAACAACACAATAACTGTCAACAAAAACAGTAAGTGCTTATTGAAGATCAAAATACCTTCCATACTAATACTTGCCGGATCATGTAAATAGGTTTGCCAAAGAGCAGGACTATCACATTGTATAAAAAACATCATTTATTGTCCTTAACGGGGATTGAACCCATTATATTAATGAAAAAGGATAATATGTTATTAATCGGGTCTTTAAGTCTTCCTTTCCAACTGTTTTAATCGTAAACTACTTTTAGACCCGTTTAGAAACAGGCACTTTTAATTAGATTTACTAAATCTTTTAATGCTTTCTCTAAAAAGGATTTAAGCTGATCACATGTGACTCTTGGGACGACCAAGCGCTCACAATGAAAAGAACTAAAAATTCTAAGATTATTTACTATAGATATTAAAGCAATAAACTCTTGAATTTTTCTGAACAAATAGATTTTTAGAAGACGAAGCTATTAATGGATACCACCCCACCAATAAACTGTAATAAACAAAAATAACCAAACAACATCAACAAAATGCCAATACCACGCCGCTGATTCAAACCCAAAGTGATGAGTTGTTGTAAAATGGTTGAATACGATCCGTAGCAGAGATACAAACAAAGAACATGTACCAATAAAAACATGGAAACCATGAAATCCTGTTGCCATATAAAAGCACGAACCAAAAACACTATCTGTAATGGTAAATGGAGCATCAACGTACTCAACTCCTTGAAAAAAGGTAAAAATAAGCGCCAATATAATTGTAAATATCAAGGCTATGATCGATTGCTTTTTTGCTCGAACTATCACTGCATGATGCGCCCAAGTAACTGTAGCACCGGAACTTAAAAGAAAGAAAGTATTTGTTAAAGGAATTCCAGAAGTTTTAATTGTTTGAATTGCTTCCGGAGGCCAAATACCCCCAAGGTTATATACAGGAGACAAACTTGAATGGAAAAAAGCCCAAAAAAATGCAAAGAAGAACATAACTTCTGACACAATGAATAAAATCATACCTAACCTTAAACCTCTTTGTACCGCGAAAGTATGTTGCTCTTCAAAGGTAGCTTCTCGAATAATGTCTCGCCACCAAGTGTACATCACATAAAGAAGAAGTGCAAAACCGGTCAAACACAATTGACCACCACCAGCAAATTTGTGCATATACAAAACACCACCGGAAGTCATAAAGAAAGCACTTAAAGAAGCTACTAGTGGCCATGGACTAGGATCAACTAAATGAAAACTATGTTTGGTTTTCAAGTATTTAAATTGTTCATTTGACATCAGTTTACTACTGAAGTGCCTGTTTGTTTTTTCTGAATTCTGAACTGTATAATTTTTATTTGATTGATTAAATATTTTCATATTTTCTCTGAACAGGGTTTGAACCTGCTATATTTAACTTTTAAAATAGTCAATTATTCACCGTAGATAGAATCAGAGATTTTATGATCATTTACTAAATACGCTATTTTAGTAACAAACACTTATTTTTTTACTGAACCAACGAAAAAACTTGAAATTATAAAAATTATAAAAACTCTGAAATCAACGTATTCTCCAAAAACAAGCCAAAACTGACGTACGCCTAGCATTAAAGTTGTTCCAACTAAAATTAAAAATGTGTAATGATAAATATAACCAGTTTGCAACTTGTGAAGATACAGAGCTTTTCGCGAAATAATTGTAGAAAGCCCCATAGGACCAAATATTTCAAAAATCCCTCGATCAATTGTTTTGTAACTGATACTATAACCAAATTTAAAAAGAAACTGACCTATATATTCATTGTAAACTTTATCAAAAAACCATTTTTTATTCAAAAAATTATAAAACTTTTTACCTAACAAAGATATTTTTGACTGAAACAAAAGTCGATTCCCAAATGTGTAAAGAATGAAAGACAATGTCGTTCCAGTCAAACTTAGAATTACAGGTAATACTTTGAAAATATGCTCAATGAATTCCGCATCAATCATGTTCATATTTTCAGGTAGAGTAAAAATTGCATTACCCCAAAAATCAGTACCTAAACCGATAATCATATCTTTCGTATAAAAACCAATAAAAATACTGGGAACAGCTAATACCCCTAATGCAAAACATATTTGATAAGAAGAATCATACGCAGCACAAATTACTGATTTATAACCATTCGGTTTTGCTAAAAAAGTCAAATAGATTAATCTGGTTGAATAAAAAGCTGTCAAAAATGCTCCTACCGAACCTAAACAATAACTAAAATGGCCATAGGTGGTATACTTTCCATATGCCACTTCTAGAATGACGTCTTTTGAGTAAAACCCTGTTAAAAAGGGAAAACCTATCAACGCCAACGAACCAATGACCATCATCGAGTAAGTGAATGGAACTAATTTCTTTAAACCCCCCATTTTTCTCATATCTTGTTCATCTGCAACAGCATGAATTACAGACCCAGCCCCTAAAAAAAGTAGAGCTTTGAAAAATGCGTGATTAACTAAATGGAAAATACCCACCGAATAATTGGATAAACCACATGCAAATACCATGTAACCCAACTGACTACATGTTGAATAAGCAATTACACGTTTTAAATCATTTTGCAGTAACCCAACCGTAGCGGCAAAAAAGGCGGTACAAGAACCTGCGATTGTTATAAAATTTAAAACATTTGGGACGTATTCGTATACAGGTGAACTTCGTGCGATTAAAAAAACTCCAGCAGTAACCATTGTCGCTGCATGAATTAATGCGGATACTGGTGTTGGACCTTCCATCGCATCTGGCAACCAAGTATGTAACCCTAACTGAGCTGATTTACCAACCGCGCCAATGAAAAGCAACAAACTGATCACCGTTAGCATATCAAGGTCAGAATTTAAGAAGATAAATTTTTCTCCTACAAACATTGGTGTTACAGCAAATACTGTTGCATAGTCAACTGCTTTAAATTTTATAAAGATCGTCAAAATTCCTAAAACTAATGCAAAATCGCCAATTCTATTTAGAACCATAGCTTTTATCGCAGCCTTGTTAGCTTGAATTCTAGTAAACCAGAAATTGATTAGTAAATAAGAGCATAACCCAACACCTTCCCATCCAACAAACATTTGAACATAGTTATCTGCAGTTACTAATATTAACATGAAAAACGTAAACAAGGATAGATATGACATAAACCTTGCTAAATGGGGGTCATGTGACATATATTCAGTTGAATAAATATGTACTAATGAAGATACAAACGTAACAACACAACACATGATCACAGTTAGACTGTCAAATAAGAATCCCCAATCTACATTTAGTAATTCAGAGTTGATCCAAGCAGACAGTTTTATGTATGTACAACACCCTACAAGCGCTACCTCATAAAAGGCGAAAAGAGAAAGAAAAAACGTAAAAACCAAACAATTAACAGTTAAAATAGAAGCCCCATGAGGACCGATTTTTCGGCCGAATAAACCAGCGTTTAAAAATCCTATTAATGGTAAAAAAACTAAAATTAAATACATTTCTATAAGTAATAGCGGACTCGAACCACTAACATTCTCGTTGTAAGCGAGACGCTCTACCAGTTGAGCTAATTACTTTATTGAAAAATTTGGGATAAAAGGATTCGAACCTTTGTAATACTCGTACCAAAAACGAGGGCCTTACCACTTGGCTATATCCCACTAAAAATTGATTATTAATTTGACGCGATAACTTTTCGATTTGAAGTAAACGCCTCAAAAACAACATAAAAGAAGAATAATGATGAAATCGCTGAAATGTATGATCCCCACGATGCAAGTTTATTAAAAACAAAAAACGCATCAGGGTAATCTGGTACTCTTCGAGGCATACCCGCAACTCCTAAGAAATGCATTGGGAAAAAGGTTAAATTCACCCCAATGAAGAAACCCCAGAAATGAATTTTACCTAAAATTTCAGAATAACTAACTCCAGTAATTTTTTCAAACCAATAGTAGACACCACCTAGCATAGAAAAAACAGCTCCCATTGATAAAACGTAATGGAAATGTGCTACCACGTAGT
>Ga0213868_10006163_pt1 | contig 10636 bp, 8 predicted proteins | sample PICome_9_FD_160087 | JGI IMG/M metagenome (GOLD analysis project Ga0213868, IMG submission 160087) | Coastal seawater microbial communities near Pivers Island, North Carolina, United States - PICO127 | ecosystem: Environmental > Aquatic > Marine > Coastal | place: USA: North Carolina | collected...
ATGATGGTACCAACATTCTTCATCACTCTCTTGACTTCCTGTTGCAATTGATTATGACGCATCTCGACCGTTTCCTGCAGTTTAAGCTCGCGTCCCATCTGTTGGTTCTTGTGGCGCTCACAAGCCTGTCTCCTCTTCTCGGCCCAGTCACCATATGGTGAAAAGGTGGAAGATATGACCGGGTTTTCTTGAATTTCCTTTTGGCTATTGTTCTGTAGATTTTCTTCTTCGTTCATATTAATATAATGATCGATGGTGCTGTAGAATTCCATCTCATTTGACACTTCATAACTATCTTTCAAATACGTCTCTCTTTCAACATTGATTTGATTTGATTCCACAGACAGACTAGTCGTCGTATCAGCATATGACACCTGCGTTGAATCTGTAGAAACGTTTTTAAGGATTAAATTCTTCACATTATTTCTATGTTCTCCGTTGAACTCGGTACAAATATTATTGAAGTCATGCTCAGTAATCGTAACTCCTGCGTAAAAGGAATTGAGCTTATCAATTAATAATTTATTGTTCGAGTATTCAGTTGTGCTATCCATGTTCTTTATTTAGTTACGTTTAACTTGTTCAAGTTTGACTGAATGTACTTCTCTTCACAAGTGCATCCAAAATAGTTGTCATACAAATGAACTCGTGAGTATGGTTAGGTATATGAGAGTAGTGAAGAAAAAAGTGTTAGACTCCGAATTCAAACAGCGATGGGTCGCGCAGGACTATAAATAAAGTGAGCTAAAAAAAGTAGATTGGCGACAAGATCGAGCGTTAGGTGGCGGGCATAAGCTAAATAGCTTATAAACAGATGATAAATAGCCTTGTCCCAAATGAAGCGATGGTGGTGAAAAGTAGAGAGCTGCCCCTTTCCCTCTCTCTCTCTCTTTCCAAAGCCAGTAAGTAGGTGTAATAAAATTTCTCTCCCCCCCCTTTCGTTGATATTATATTTTTTTAAAAAGGTATTCGATTCGATATAACCTTGAACGTGAAATTTAGCAGAGTCCGATTGGTGTAATAACCTTACTACAGCATGTCAGACGGAGGGGATGATGTAAGGGAGACCATAGAGGTTCTTCTAAACGGGAATGAAGTTGTTCATATTGCCAACATGGATGGGACGGGCGATAATCACAACTCTGACAATGATCATCATTCAACTCAAACTGCTGAACACCATGTACAAGAACATGTTTACCACGGGTCGAATCTCACCGATGATTTGAAATATCATAATGAACACAATGAGGACGAAAACAAGTCATGGCATGATTACTTTTTACAGTTGCAAAACTTAACTACGCACGGTGCAATTCATCTTCAACCTGGGACTAATCCTCAACTTGAACAGTGGATTGAGCATCAGAGGTACATGTACCAGGAAATGAAAAAAGGAAATCCTACTGAGCTCACCCAAGAGCGTAAGGTACTGTTAGATGCTCTCGGAATTCAATGGGAATCACAAGTTGGTCATTGCATGGTATCAGATGCTGTGGATTACGATGCCGCTCAAGACGACCATCAAACATTCAATGAAAAATGCGGTGATTTAATGAACTTCAAAGAAATTCATGGTCATACAAATGTACCCAAAGATTACGGAGGAAATCCAGATCTAGGTAAATGGGTGTCTCGACAACGTGATTTGTTCAAAAAGGGATTACTACCGTACGAGCGCATCTCTGTCCTTTCCCAGTTTGGATTTGATTTTAATTCTCTTCATGAAATCTCTGTTTCGTTTGAGCAGCGCATACAGCAAATTATTTCATTCAAGAATGCGTACGGTCATACGAAGGTTCCTAGGGGTTGGTCAAATGATCCAAGTCTATATGATTGGATCCTTGAACAGAAGCAAATTATGCAGAGGTACTTCTCTGGAGAGCAACATCTTTTGAGTCAGCAGCAGTACAAGGAACTCTTAGATGCCAACATAGAATTTGATTTTTATGAGCCAGAAATAAACAACTTGGCGATGATCTGTACAAGCGCAGAGTCTGATATTAGAAATGAATTGAATCGTACAAACCAATGGGATGCCATGTATCAAGAACTTCTAGAGTATAAAATGATTCATGGGCATACAAACGTACCTCGCAGAAGCAAGCGTGATCCATCGAAAGATGTATTAGGAGAATGGGTGCACTTTCAGAGAAGACAGCATCGCAATTTATACACAGGGAAGAAATCCACGCTTACGATTGCCAGAAAAAAGGCGTTAGACATTATTGGATTTCAGTGGGAAAAAACGAATTCTACATATTCCACTGATGTGAATACTGCTATCGATAATATTATACAAAGCATCCCAGAGAAAGCATACAATGATCAGTGGTATGAAAAATGCGCTCAGCTTCAAACGCATATCAATAAACATCAAACGTCTCATGTTGACTTTCACTCGAATCCTTTACTTGCGATATGGGCTCAAAGACAACGGCGGTATTACAAAGCGTGGAAGGAAAGTATCGCGGCACAACATATCCACGAATGCAGTCGTTTCGATCAAGAAAAATACCAAAGGCTTTTGTCCATTCAGTTTGATTTTGAAGATGCGGCTGATAGCAATGGCAGCACGAATGACGAGCAGACAGTTCCAGATGATCCTGATTATATTGAAATTTTTGGTGGAATTGAAGATTGTCCGGTGTCGGCAGCAACGCCAGCAATGCCACAGGATACTCATGAACGGTATAAGTACTCATCAAACCACGATTTATCACTCCCCCAATCTAACCACATGGAAAATCATGAAACAGAACTTAATGAGGCAGACGTGCACATGATTCTAGTAGGTGACAGGGAAGAAGATCGTATGCATCATGAACATCAAATTTCTCATCAAATTCCAATGCCAAACGTAGGAGCTCATGAGTATACAAATGAAATGCAGGAGGAACACTCTGATCCGATCCACTTGCATCCTCATGACCATGTCCAGATGGAGCATCAAAACATTCACAATCCTTTGGAACAAGGAGGCTTTTTGCAAGCCAATCAAAATCCAGTGACTCAAAGAAGAGTTATGATCAAAGTTCGAGTGAACTGGGAAGAGCGTGTTCTTGAATTGATTCAGTTTAAGGCCCGAAAGAGTGAGTTTTTTAAAAAAAAACTGTTCGTTCGTTCTATTTTTTTTCAATGATTTTTAAATTTGTAGTCTCAATCTTTTCCTAACTTAGGTCATACAAATGTTCCAGCAAAATGGAAGACTAATCCGGAACTTGCTGATTGGGTATGGCGTCAACAACTTCAGTATCTTCGTTTAATTCAAAGTCAGGGAAGCTGCTTAAGTAGGCGAAGGTTAGAAATTTTGTTAGACATTGGTTTTGAGTTCGTTGCTTTAGACACAAGCAGTCAAGCTGGTCCAGGAATTGATTCAGAGATTTTGGCAATGCTCGAAGCCAAAGCAAGCGCCTCTTGTGGTATCAATAAGGGTCGTCCTGGAGAATCTAGTGGTCGCTTCAAAGAGGCAAAATGGTTAGAATCATTTGCTAAAGTGGTGAGATACAAGGAGAAACATGGGCATTGTAATGTGCCTCGTAAATGGAAGGAAGATTTAACATTAGGTGAATGGGTTCACTTTCAGCGACGACAGTTTCGTCTGCGCCAACTAGGCAAAAGAAATCACATGACGAATGATAGAGTTGAAAGGTTAAATTTAATTGGTTTTGAATGGAGCCGAGGATCTTCGAATGGAGCAACGATGCGAGACTTTGTTAGAAATAACAAAATTTCCAAAGTTGACGAGATGCTTTTGCCATCTGTGGCCGAAAATAATGTCATGAATCAAATCGACACCAGAGATTATTCTTATGCGGTACCTACTGATGTATCTCTTTTAGATAATGAAGACCAGGAAAAAGCAGCTGAAATCGCTGCTGTTGTAGCAGAGAGTCTGAAGCATGATGACAACACTGCTATGATTGGCAATGAAGACAAAGGTTACTCTCAAGTCTAAAAGACAAGTGAAAAAAGGGTGTTATTATACTGTTTTTGACGGGCATCTTAAAAGCAATAAAATTACATTTATCTCATTCACACAATAAACTCAAAAAATAATTTTCTATTTATAAATTTCGTGGAAGGGTGCGTAACATCTAATCCTGAATGCTTTGCGCATTGCGTATCTTGCTGCAATCGCGACTCTGCATAGCATTTAGAAGTTCTTCCTGCAGGCTAACACATTCTCTCTGCTGACCATCAAGGTCCGCTTGCACCTTAGATAAATGTTATATCAATTGAGCATTCGTCTTTTCGTTTTCCGACGCATCTCGAATCTCGAGCAATGTGCAATGCTCTGGGAATGAATCGAATGAATCAATCAATCGGTATCTACGGAAAATAGAACATGACATGTTGGGAGATTATTGGTTATGAGCCAAATGTTGGCGCGTTCACATTCACCACTTCCTCGACCTATCTGCTATCTGAGGAGGTGTATTATTTGACGACTTACTTTCAACTTAACTTTGTGAAGTGTCACATCAATTGCACCGAAATAAAAATGATAGCGTCGTCTCTAATCAATGCTTCAAATGTAACTGTTAAAAGAGCAGTGCGTAATTGTATCCCTAACGGAGTGAATCGATTTGCTACTACAAACACATCTTCAGTAACAACTGAAGATCTGCCATTTCAAAACTTTAGAATATCCCCTGCAGAAAAAACGACAAAGCATGAAAAATTTATTTCTCCTCGCAAAAGAGCAAATAAAATAATGACTGAGATTACATCAGCATCTATGCAAGGCATGCATAATCCCAAAGTCCACGATGTCCATTTTCGCGTTGGTGACGCTATTGAGCTCCATATGGTCGCTCAGGGAGGAATCAACAGTAATCAAACAGAAAAAATCCGCGGTGTGGTACTTGGGATTGATAAACGTCAATTAGGAACAGGAATTTATCTTCGTGATGTGGTATTTGGAGAACCGATTGATAGAAAAATTCCATTGTACAGTCCTTTAATTAAGAGCATCACTGTCTTGGAGGAGAACTTTGTGTTTAAGAAGAAAAGAAAAGTCAAGAGAGCAAAATTATACTACCTAAGAGATCGATTGCCACAGGAAACACGCGTTACAAAGTGGTAGATCATAAGCGCGTGCTGATGAATTGAGCAGTTGTGTTGAAATCTAACTGTATTAACTTCTTCTCTCTAGAGTGAATTGAGCCGTTGTGTTTTAAAAAATCTAATTTGATATAAATAAACTTCTTCATTTTGAAATTTTACTCTTCATTTCCACTTCCAAAAAGTCCTTTACCAATGCTTCCAAATATAGCCCCAATACCACCTTCCTCGGGTGCATCAAAAGCAGCATCAATCGTTTCCTGAGTAGGCTGAGTAACAAAGCGTTTGTCCTTGATGTATCCAGCTTTCTTCAGTCTCATGGCCTGTGCCCCCTTCAATAATGTGAAAGATTCTCCATCAGCTATTGGTAATATCAATATGATGGAAATGTGAGATCAAGTGCAACCAGGAAATGCAAGCTTTCCTAATCTGTAAGGAAGACGATAAAACTCACCATTCAAAATCACCACTTGTTGATCAAAAGGACCAAAACTGGCCCCACTATCATTCTGCAAAGTAATTGCCCGAACTGCTTTTTCATTCTTTTCCTTGTTGTCCAAACTTTGTTGTCTCAATTTTTCGATTAGTTGATTCCCCTCGGAGTTGGCACCGGCTGAAGTCATACTTGATTCTCTATTATCGAGGGCTTGCAACTGAGCAGCCGCGTATTTTTCTTTCAAACTTTGCTCTGGGTCGCGAAAGTAAGCTTTAGCCTTGTCATTGTCATTCTCCGATGTCCTCTGAACTGTGTCCAAGCATTTTCCTAGTATTCCACGTTTGGTACAAATCTCGACGGTTTCTCCTGTGAAGAGTGTCGGGGCTTCTACTTCTCTTCCGTATTCATCTGCAAATGCATTTCCAGGTAAAAGTACTGAACTAGATATGATGGTTAGAGCTACTGTTTTGAATACAGCACCCCTTATATCACTGACTGTATCTTTCTTATCATGCAGTTCAGTGTTCCTTGGAACTTTCGATGAAAGTGGAGCGAACGCAAAAGATGCACACACAAACGATAGGATGAATAAAATTTTGATATGCATCGAAGAAAACATGATGAGACTGTAATCAAATGCTAGATTGATTAAGTTGTAGACAACAAGAGTTGGTCGATCACAAATCTCACACAGCAAAGAAACCAGGACTTGTGACGTAATAAAGTAAAAAATCTTTTCTTGTTGTTCCAGTTGGACGTTGCTACCTTTAGCTTTTAGGGTCAGAAACAGTTCTCATATGTTGGAGCAACACTTGTTGTAACCTGATATGACTGCAAGACACAAAGAAAGGAACACTATTGCAGTCGATGGCCGGTAAAGGTAATCAGGAACAAATTGTAAGGTAACATGTAAGATAACATGTAAGGTAACATGTAAGGTAACACAGTTGAAACGATCGTTAAAATAGAAACAACAATGGATAGATGTGGCGAGATAACATGTCCATTGTGAAGATGATTTCAGTTTTATAAATGCTTCAAGGACGCACATAATCAAAACAACTCTTGAAAATGACACTGATCAAATCAGCATTCTACCTTTTCGATTTATCTAGTTATTTCATTATCCTTTTTTCTGTTTCCAGAAGACATAAAGCCCAATCATTCTACAACCTCAACTTCGTGTGTGTCAAAGTGCATCGTAAAAGTAGCAGGGGGGGCACATTCACCACCGAATCCATTTCCTTCTTCAAACTTACAAACTATCGGAAGCGATGCATCAAATTCATCCAGGTCATAAACTCGTGCAACTTTAGCTCTCATCCCTTTCGGTAAGACTAGACACATATCCCTCCTAGGTACGTCTTTGTCAAAATCTAATGGTACAAAGGACCCATCTTGGAAGCACCCCATGACTTTGCGAGGGACCTGGAAAGCTCTTGTCTCGGAGATCACTTGAACAGTGCAGCCTACCTGAAAAATAGCCTTGTTTTCATCTGACAGTTCTTCTTTGCCTTCCGAACCTACAAGACCACCACTTGATCCCATTCTTAGAACTTGGCTTTTATGAATTATATTGATATTTGATCTCTGTATAGAAAAAGCATTCGTCGGAACAAAAGTCAAACATGCTGAAGTGGCTATTAGCATTAAACATCCAATGTTCAAAGATATCATTGAAAGATGTGGTGTTTGTATTCGAGTATCTGCGTATTTTATTACCCTTTTCCGGCTCCGGCGAAGGTTAGTTTAGAATTATTCAGCCGTAGATGATACGCTCTTCTACCTCGTTTCTTTCTCTGAAGGAATGAAAAGAAACAAGACGAATTTGTGTTGTTGGGACCTGGAATGTAAAATTGATGAAGCCAAGCTTCTTCGCTTCGTTGATAATTTTGACGTCAGGTGTTGTGTGGATTCAAGGTTAGAAGGAGGTTACCCGATAGTCCGACCATTTTTCAAGAGCCAAATGAGAAAAATGAGAAATGTGACGTCCGTCCGTTGCGCGAGCGTTGAATTTTCATCATTTTTTACATCAGAAAGACACACTCCAAGTAGAATGAGTATCCTTTGTGTAGATTTTGTTGCTTAACTATATGTAATCATGCCACCTATAGCCACGAAAGACTTTCGATATGCCTTACTTGATACCGATTATCAATCATCTTCGGAAATAAAAGAAATCAAGCCCTTCAGTTCTCATCCATCTCCAAGGGATCAAATACTTTTGTCACATGTTACACATAGTAACTCTTCATCTAAAAGCTTTGGCAGCAAACATTCTGTATTCTTCCCTGTGAAACATTCATTACCATTACAGATGAATAGTATACCACAATCTGTTTTTGTGAGAAGTACAATTCATTCACGTGAACACAACGTTCATTTGGAACAATATCCTGATCAGATCATCACCACCACGAAACCAAGTGGAAACGAATTACATACTCCCAAGGGTGATGAAACGAAGACTGCTTATAATTTCAAACCGGTTATCTCTGTTAGTGAGGAAAAGATTTACATCAAACATGATAACGAACATATAAAGTCAAATTCTCGATTAAAAATTCGTCAGAGACCTCCTTTTGATAATATTGAAATTTATCCAGAAGATGAAGATATGGTGAGTCAGCTTAGCTTCGACGGAGAATATGAATTAGAGACGTTTCATGATGATAAGGACATAAAAGAGGTGGTTTTCAGTAGAGCTTTGATGGAACAGACAGATCAAATCATTAGAAGAGCAAAGGAATTGACATCTAACGTAGGTGAACAGAGTGTGAATGACGATGATGCAAAGTCGCCACAACACCAGGTTGAATCTGCTAAAGAACATACAGAAGAAGATACTGCCAAAGGCTGTAATCTCAAACCTTTATCGAGATGCCGTAGATTTGACCAAGATATCAAGGATATTGTGACCGAAGACTGCTTTGAGTTATGTGAACAAGATGAGAAAGAAGACTCTCAAGAACAGCATAACATTGAACAAGAACATGCATCCTTATTGTCTTCTGTCGATATAGATGAAGCCATAGAGAGGAAGTCAATATCACCACCGTTACGAGAGATTTTCATCCCAATTAATGCTGTCTCGTGTATGAATATGCCAAAAGAAACCTCAAAACCTAGAAAACAACTCAACTCTCAATCAAAAGTAATTGATGATCGAATAAGCGAGATAAAAAAAAGAGGCAGACTCCGATATATAGAAAAGAATGACCACGATGGAACAAGAGTAAAAGCTGCCTGTTCATAGGTGAAAGTTTGTAGTAATATCAGTCATAATACTGTATTGATTTCACTTATGGTATTTTCAAGACTAAATTTAACTTTTCAAGTTGACCCGTTGCAGCAGCAAGCTGCCTCTCAGTTGCATATTTCTTTATTGCTATGAGCATCAGATGAAGTCTTCTCCATCTCCTCAATTTTCCCTTCCAAATCAGAAACCTTTTCTAGTATCGCTGACATTTTAGTCCTGAGAGGGTAGCCAGTATTGTAAGAAGTATAGAAAGCAAAAATACACATACATAAATGGAAATAGCATCACTTACTGAGTTGGTGAGATTGCATTACTTTTGTCACCTTTCCGAATTACTGTATCTTTATGCTTCGGTTTTATTTTGACGTTTTTCGAATGAACAATAATGTTGAAATTATCATTTCCATCAAAACTGAAACACCTACGGATGATCAACCAGTTTCCAGGAATATGTGAAACAATTCTACCTGTTGTAATCATTTGAAGTAGATAAAACACGTTCAGGGAAAAGACGAAAAAAGATGCAAATCTTTTCAAAGATTGTTTTCTTACCCCAGGTGCCTTCTAAGATACCGTTGATCACAAGAACAATATCGCCGATATTTTTAGTACATAATACCGTAGTTTGAGGCTGCACCTCTGCACTGACCCTTCCACCAGGTGACGTTCTAGAAGCTCTGTAAAGCGAAAATGGCTGCTTCTTAACTTTCCCGAAGTAAATAGGTTCATATTCAGCATGATCACGAAGAAGGGGTGGAAGTTGTGCGATAGGAACACCGTTGATTATTCTGCCAGTTCTTCGATTGAAAATATCTATTTTCTCTGTGGTAGGAATGTGCGTCAGGGCATCTGGTATACCGTTTTCATCTTGAGCGCCTAAAAGTACAGCAGGAAGAAGAAATACACTAGCCGTGCTTCTTCGTTTCGGATATTTCGGAGGAGTCAAGCCAGGCGATAATTTCGTTGAGTCGGCCCTTCTTCTGAATGCTTGTAAAGAAGAATTAGCACTAGTGGTAAGATTTAGTGAAGTCACTGATCTCTCACAGGCAGCTCTCTTCGACGTTGAGAGAAAAGGGTCTCTTTCCGCTTGATTCGATTCTATATTGCAACCATCCTCATAACGATTGCAGGCATTTGTATTATTCTCAGATGTATCCTGCTTTAAATCAATATTCTCGATTATTTCGAATTCATTTGATGATACTTTTAGGCGTTTTGTTTTGCTATTTAGAAATTCCAGTCTTGAGTTACCAACAAGCACGGAATTTCTTTTTCCTACCTGTTTTGTGCTTTCTTCTTGTTGTTTGTGCATGTTGTTGCATGTCGATACACCGCGAACAAAAGAATATGTTGTTGGTTGAATACAAGCTGCTGATGATGATTGAGGCACAATCAATTTCTTATTATGGTCGTCGAATTCTCCATATATATCAACCTTCGTTTTATTCATAACATCAGGATTAATCTGTAGTAAAAGTGTTTCAATGGGGCAACAAAATCACGTTAGATAAATCTAAGGGTGCTGTTGAATAATGATGGAGCACCAGTACGCCATGACAACAAAACTGAAAGAAACACAATGAAAAAAATTATTCTTGTAGAAGCAACACGTCAATCATCACCGCCCACCACTACCACCACCATCGATTAGCAGCGCCGCTGCTGGAGCCTAGTATACCAAGTAGTAATGATTTTCAGGTCAACAAGAAGTCTCTGGTGGATAGTAAGCACCGGCAGTAAAATTATTGTTCAAATTGCAAATGGTGGCATGATTAAAATCCATCACTAGTATCACAAGGAGCCATTGTCACCCAGCACTAGTAATACCAGTACTAATAGAGGCAGTATCCATGAAGATGATCATCATCATCGGT
>Ga0213868_10006165_pt1 | contig 10632 bp, 10 predicted proteins | sample PICome_9_FD_160087 | JGI IMG/M metagenome (GOLD analysis project Ga0213868, IMG submission 160087) | Coastal seawater microbial communities near Pivers Island, North Carolina, United States - PICO127 | ecosystem: Environmental > Aquatic > Marine > Coastal | place: USA: North Carolina...
AAAAGATAGCGGAAGTGTCCAACAATGGGGAAGTTACGCAGTATGGCATGATTTTTTTGAATGAGGTCATAGATGATCAGGGCGACCAACGAGATGCCGATGACGATGAGTGTAACGAGAAACCAATACATGGAATAAAATGCTCTTTGAGCCATTTCATCATGCATGTAAGCGTGAGTGAGATCCAGCGATTAATCATTGATTATGAAGCACAGCACTCTTAGCCGCGTGGGCAGCTGTGGCAAAACATGCCTGCATGAGGTAACCCCCGGTGGGTGCTTCCCAATCGATCATTTCTCCTGCGATATAGAGATGCGGGATTTTTTTGAGCATCAGAGAGTGGTCGACTTCATCCCAGCAGATACCACCTGCGGAGGAGATTGCTTCAGCAATGGGTCTCGGACCGGTCAAAGGGATGCGGCAGTGTTTGACTTCTCTGGCAAGTTCTTCGGCGGATTTCCAGGGGCCGCGATCCGGCATGAATTTCAGAATGGCGCAGGTGCCAGGGTCAAGCTTCCAGCGGCGGCGTGCCTCACGAACGAAGTTGCGTTTGACCTTGCCCATACGTGATACTAGGTCCTCGTGGCTGGTGTCGGGTTTGAAGTCGATGATGATGTGAGCTTCTGGCTGCTGGCGAATGCTGGGCCCCATGTGGTAAATGGGTCCGCCTTCCAGTCCTTGGCGGGTGATGACGAGCTCTCCGTGGCGCGCGCTGTTGCCGCTGCTTACCAAGAGGTTTTTGAGAGGTAGGCCTTCGGCCTTTTCGAGCAGGGGCATGGGCCAAGCGACCTCCCAGCCACAGTTTGCCGAGGTGAGGGGAGTGATCGATATGTCATGGCCTTTGAGGATGTCTACCCAGCTTGCGGTTGATCCTGTTTGTGGCCATGAGGCACCGCCGAGGGCTAAGATAGTGGCGTCAGGCTTTGTCGATAGCTTGGTATCTTGGTGAGAGAACGTAAGCTGGTTAGGTTTTTCAAATACGGTCCATGTGTGCCTGGTGTGGAAGGTGACCCCGAGGTCGCGCATGCTTTTAATCCAGTTGCGCAGTAGAGGGGCGGCTTTGATCGAGCCTTTGTCAGGCGAGGGGAAGACCTTGCCGCTGCTGGCAACAAAGGTCTCAATGCCAAGATCTGATGCCCATTTCCTGAGCGCATGATTGTCAAAGCTTGTGATGATATCTCGCCACTGTTGTTCGGGAAGATTTGTGCCTGAGTATTTTTTGAGGAAGCCTTCGATAGGCTCATCATGGGTGAGATTGAGACCACTTTTTCCGGCAACGAGAAACTTGCGACCCACAGATGGCATCGCATCGTAAAGGTCAACCTTGGCTCCCAGCTTGGCGGCAACTTCAGCAGCAAAGAGCCCTGCAGGACCTCCTCCGATAATGGCAATGTTTTTCAAGATCTCTGCTTTTAGGGCTTATGTCGTTGTGACATCAATTTGTATTGATAACGCAGTGGTCACGGCTAGAAAGGTGCGCATGAAGGATTGCAACGTGGATTGGCACAATTGGCAAGGTGAGATGCTCGCTACTCTCATGTTTGTGGTGCGTGATGGGCAGATACTGCTGATTGAAAAGCTGCGTGGCATAGGTATGGGCAAAATCAATGGTCCGGGAGGTAAGATCGATCCAGGTGAGACACCAGCGGAGTGTGTGATAAGGGAGTGTCAGGAGGAACTCCATATTACTCCTAAGGAGCCTGTTAAAATGGGCGAGCTCTGGTTTGCGATGTCTGACATGGAGGATATACACTGCCACGTGTTTATGGCGCATGAATTTGACGGTGTGCCCACGGCCACTGATGAAGCCATACCTGCATGGACCGCTCTAGATGCGATCCCGTGGGAGAGAATGTGGGAAGACGACCCTCACTGGTTGCCTCACATGCTTGAGGGGAAAAAGTTCCTCGGTAAATTTGTCTTTGAAGGTGAAAACATCCAGTGGCGAGAGGTGCTTGTGGGAGAGTCTAGTACTGCCGGTTGGATGTTGCCGTGCTGAGCCTTAGCTGTCCCGTGCGCTTGCTAACCCGTGTGCTTTATTCACTGCGATTTGACCTCATTGAGCACAGCGAGGACCTCATCGGTGATGTCGATGGCATGACGTGCATAAATCAGTGGTGATACCTGACTGCTTGTGGTGCCTGAAGTTTCTATCACCCATTGATATCCATGGGACTTGGCATACTCATCGGTGGTGAGCTTGCATTGATCAAGTATGCGGCGCGTGGCTGAAGTGATTTTCTGTTTGGTGGTGGTTACCTGTGCGTCGTCAGCCTGCTTGATCTCATTGGCTAGTGCCTTGTATTGCTTGATGAGATTCTCCCGTTGGTCGATAAGTTGATCTCGCTCAGAGCGTGGTATCGCTTTGCTTTTTAGCTTGGCGTATACCTCTTTAATATCGAGGGCCAGGCTGTTGATTTTTTTTTGGCGTGTGTTCCTATCCCTCAAGTAACGATCACGTCCGGATTTCAAATAGGAGAGCTCTTTGTCTGCAGCTCGATAGTGAAGCAGGAGCTTGTCGATGTTGACCGTGGCCACCTTGACTTCATTCGCTACGACTTGGCTTATGCTCAGAAGTAGAACAATAAGAATATGAATATGAGCCGGGGCGATCTTGTTACTCATCAAGGTATGACTCATCCGTCGCAGTCAGGGTATCCATCTTTATGACGATGGCGGGGGATTAGTCCGTGGTTTTTTCCTTCACCTTATCGAGCTTCAATTTTTTGAGCTTAGGGGTGATGACTGCCCGGCAGTAAGGGTTCTTCTCACCAACTATACGGTAGTAATCCTGGTGGGAAACCTTTGCAGGGTAGAATGTTTTGGCTGTCGTGATTTCGGTGACAATAGGACGAGGGAAGCTTTGCTGCGCGGCATTCCTTGATGCGGTAGCGACCTTCTTTTGTTCTTCGTTGTGGAAGAAAATGGCAGACCTGTAATGGGTGCCGACATCCCCGCCCTGCCTGTTGAGGGTAGTGGGATCATGGAGACGCCAGAACCAATCCAAGATTTTTTCGTAGGAGATGACCTCGGGGTCGAAGATGACCTGCACGGATTCAGCATGGCCTGTGATTCCTGCACATACATCCTCATAGGCTGGGTTGGGCACATGTCCGCCCATGAATCCTGATGTCACTGAATGGATGCCGTCGAGGCGCTGATAAACAGCTTCGACACACCAGTAGCATCCTGCTGCGAGTGTGGCTGTCTGGTGACCTTCAGGCGTTGTTGGGGCTGCGGCGGGTTTTTTATCCTCCATGGTTTCTTTTGATTGAAGATTTTGGTTGCTGGCAAAGTAAATGAGGCAGGCTCCAATCGCCGCGATTGGAATGGCCGTGGTGAACAATCGTTTCATATCTTGAGTCTATACCCCGTGTTAAACACTGTCAAATCAGTGGGTGATTCACTTTGATGATGCGTAAAAACGAAGAGCCACAGGCATGAAAGCTTCTAATGCCTCGATGCGTGAATCATCATGAGGGTGGGTGCGCAGGAACTCGGGTTGCTGGCCGCCATTGATGCGGTGATAATCCCGCAAGCGCTTCCAAAGCTCAATCGATGCTCGCGGATTATAGCCTGCTTGTGCCATATACACCGCGCCCATTTTATCGCTCTCATATTCTTGTTTCCGGGAGAAGGGCAGGGCCTCAGCCAAGTAGCCAGCGAGAGCAAAGCCCGCCAGAGCATACTCAGGGTTGTCGAGCTCACTGGAATCAAGAGAAGACCAGAGCAGCTGCCCCACTGCGATGAGTGCAATAGCATTAATAATACGCTGCTGAGCGTGTGTTGCCGTTGTGTGTGATATCTCATGCCCAAGAATAGCGGCAAGGATGGCATCGGCTTGATCGTCATCGCCAATGATTTGGAAAAGCCCCGTATTGACTCCCACCTTGCCGCCAGGAAGGGCAAATGCATTCGGTGACAAATCCTCAAAGACAACAAACTCCCATTCAGCCTTGGGCAGCACGATCACCTGCTTGAGACGCTCTGCCACCCGTGCTACGGGCTCGGTGAAGCGCGGGTCCGTTGATATGACCTTCTTACGCTTCATTTTCTCAAACTGCCGCACACCGTGACTGCGCATGAACTTGTTTGCCGTGCGCACGGTGATGTTGCCTTGATCATCAATCGAGGGCCGGAAGACACAGGATTGAAGAGCGAGGGCGAAAAGCGCTATGAGGATGAGAGAGCTGCGTTTCAAAGTGGTTATAGTTCTCGATAAGCTAACGATTTATTTGTTTTCGACAAGACGAAAGAGCGGCTTGCAGGATGAGAAATCTAGGGTTGCAGTTTGTAGAGTGAGAGGTGATGCTTTAATCATACACTGGTGTTGAGTGATCAACGAGGTGGGCATATTTTCACATGGAGTCTGAACAACAACCACTTACCATATGGATTCTTGATGACGGCAAGCCGGGACATCGGAACCAGTCCTTGGGGCTAGCTGAGGCGATTGGACGCATACGAGACGCGAGTATACATCTTATATCACTGCCTCATGATGTGGCCTTTTTTTCACGTATGAAAAGAGCGTGTGATGAGGCCAATCAGCTGCCGAAACCGGATTTGGTGATTGCAGCGGGCCATAAGACACATATGGCACTGCTCTACTTGGCTTCGAAAACAAGAGCGCGGTCCGTGGTTCTAATGAAGCCATCCTTGCCATGTAAGTGGTTCGATCACTGTCTGATCCCAGAACACGATTTTGCAGAGGGAGTAAAAACACCTGAGAATGTGATTCTCACGAAGGGGGCGCTCAATCGTATCGCTTATGATCAGGAGGCAAAAGACGGCTCGGGCTTGTTTCTGATTGGAGGCAAGAGTTCGGAGTTTGGTTTTGATGCTGAAACTCTTCACAAGGCGATTGGTGATGTCGTGGGGCAAGGTGAGGATGTGCAATGGACCCTGACTGATTCACGAAGAACTCCTGGGGATTTCATTGAGAGCTTGAAAGAAGCCCCCATTTCTACATACCCAAACCAGACAACGGATTTCGACTGGTTGCCTGAACAGCTTCGCCGAGCCAACGTGGTCTGGGTCACCGAGGATAGTGTATCAATGATTTATGAGGCGTTGAGCTCAGGTGCCCAGGTTGGCTTATTGCCCATGCCGAGGATCAAACAAGCAGGGCGTGTTGCGAGGGGGATTGAGAACTTGCTCCAGGATAAACAAATTATTACTTATTCGTGCTGGCAAGATGGTAATCAACTACGTGTGAACCAAGATGTTCTCGCTGAGGCTGACCGGTGTGCAGAGTTAATTTCAGAGTTTGTCTGACCATTTAGAGTTTAAAAACCACTTAGGTTTACTTTGGGTCGTGTGCTATTGTGGTTATATCAGCTGCGATAACGGTACATAAGTGATTAATGCCATCGTAGCCCGATGAGCGACGTGCAGTAGGCTATCCTTACGAGGGGGCAACCACAGATGATTTGAAAACCTAACCAGGCCGGCAAGTAAAGGATTCCAAGTGCCTTCTTAAATTGGAAATATACGATGGAGTAATTGGGGATTTAAACCCTAGCCAGATTCATATTAGGTGAGCTACAGGTTTTCGATTGTGATTCATTCACGCTGAACACACTAGTGAAGCCTTGTTCTCAGATTTTCTGCATACATTACAACTAGCAGCACCTGATCCGATTATAATGCTGCACGGTTGATGGATGATGCCTGCAGGTATTAAAACATCATTTTGTATATTGAGAATGCCAAGAGGTAATTCTTTTTTCAGGTCAAAAATTCAGTTGGTTTTTGCTAGTGGAATACTATGTTTTTTGCCAATAAAAGTTTATGTAGATTTAAATTTTAATGGTGATGTCATCACGAAAAAATAGTTTGCAAGCGAAAAATAAAACACCAAAGCTCAACTGGTGGGTTTGTTGGATTCAATAGATGCACAGGACATGTCCGATTGGTAGATTTCGAGGTCGAAAACCTCACCCAATTACGACGGGGGTTATTCGTCGTTAGGCATCTCTAATTGAGTTTGAGTTCTTAATTGAGGATCGATTGTAGGGCCTCGCGAGCTGCGCCCTCAGTAAAGTAAGAATTGATTATATTTTTGCAGGCCTCTACCTCGCTTTTTTGGTGGTTGGGGTTATCAATAACTGCACATACTTCGGCAGCAAATTCCACAGTAGTATCTTTTGCTTTTTTGGCTAACTCTATGTCGCGAATGCCTTCAAGGCCGATAGAGGTTGATACGAAAGGAGCTTGGTAATTCATGGCTTCCAGGACTTTTCCTTTTACGCCAGCTCCATATCTGAGCGGAATGATTGGAATGCATGATGAGTAGAGCTGTTCGAGTTCTTCAGCTGAAACTCGCCCCAAGATTTTTACGTTGGGTTGGTCGATTTTTTGTAACTTACAGGATCCGACTATGTTTAGAATCGTGTCGGGGTGCTTCTGTGTTATTTTGTGATATATCTCACGAAGAAACCATGTTATGCCGTCGTTACTAGCTTCATGGGAGCCACCAACATACATAAGTTCTCTTCTGGGGGTGTTGTTCGCCGGCTGATTTGAATGCGGGAAGAAATAACATGGTATGATGGCGCCGTTGTTGAAACCATATGTTGTTTTCAGAAAATTATTCTCGTAGGAGCTGACGTGCAAGACTTTCTCAGCATTTTCAAGCATGAAGATTTCTTTTGTTTTTTCTTTTATATCTTCTTGAGTTGAAATTATTTTTTTCGTTGAGGTTTCTTGAAGGAGTGCCATCTTTCTTTCAGATCTTACAAAATGAATGTCTGCAGGGTGGTAGTAATATTTTGCATCTGGTTGATACTTTTTGATCACTTTAAGATAATCATATGACGAAGGTCGGGCTAGCAGATATAAATCAAAAATTTGAGGCCTCTCATGGAACCATTGTTCATAAACATTTTGATCCTTTGCGTTGAGTGCGTGAGCTCTCCCGTCTCTGTCTTGAAGATAACAGCACTCAATTCCTTTGGCTTGAAGATCTTTGATGTAGCATTCATTTGATTTGTTGATATGCATTGGTAGGAATTTCACAACATACCCCATCTTCGATAGCAAATCGCAATATATCTTAGAGAGTCTTGACCCGGCCTGATAATCATTTGGCGGCTCATCGTCTATGTAAAGTATGGTGGGCTTGTTGCCAGTACGTTCATAGTTTTTTGATTCCGCGATATCTTTTTTTACATGGGTTTCATTCAGCTCTTCTTTCCATCGAGTGGTGAAGGTGATTTGATTTTTTTCCATCTGCTTTTGTTTGCCTGATGTTGGATTCATTCCGTATGAGATACTTTCAAAATGAATAATATTTGAAAATGGGGTGTAAATTACCTTATGCCCTTTTTGTCTGACGCGCATACACAGGTCTGTATCTTCAAAATATGCAGGAAGGTAAATTTCATCGAACCCTTCGAGATCCTTCCAAAGTTCTGTCTTTATCATTAAACAGGCTCCGCTGACGTAGTCTACTTCGCGTATATAATTGAAACGGGGATCAAAAATGCTCTTGAATTTTCCGTAATTACCGAAGTGCTGATCTTTAGTTACGTATCCTCCTGCTTCTTGTAGCATCCCATTCGGGAATATTAATTTAGATCCCACAACCCCTACGCCCTCAAAATTTTGAAATGCATCTAACATAGAAGAAAGCCAATTTTCGAGTACAATGGTATCATTGTTGAGTAGCAGCAGGTATTTTCCTGCCGCATGTTTTGCTGCATGATTTATGTTTTTTAAGAAGCCCCTGTTCTTGCTATTACGAATGACTGTTATGTTGGGGAAATGACTTTCAATTTCTTTCGTTTTGTCACTTGAATAATCATCCACTAAAATTATTTCATATGTAACTGATGACTGGGTGTTATGGTAAATGGAGTTGATGCATTTGAATGTATATTTAAATTGATTAAAGCACGGGATTATTATTGATACTAAAGGATCACTTTCGATAGGTTGATGGATGTTTTTAGGGGGATGATTATCTGCAAAATAATTGTGATCTGAGAGGAATTTTTTGAAGAGGGCTTTGTAACGTCTTGATTTAGTGGAAGAGTGTTCCCCCCTGCGCAGGTGCCTTATTTTTTTCTCTAGTTGATGTAATATTGGTATTTTCATTATTTCAGCTGGCCGAGTTTATTGAGCAGACTTTTTGATAATTAAAAGTCTACGTTAGAGTTTCTTTTTAGGGAAGTCTTTTTGGATGTTTGGGGTTGTTGAGGTGCTGGTTCGTCCCTGCTTGGCGGCCGTCCTGGATGGGCGCATCTTCTTCGGTGAATTTGGCGCCATCTTAATGGGCGCCGTTGTAAATGTAACCAGAAGAAGCGTGCCCCTGGGGCGTGTTGGTTGCTTCGTAGGCACCAGCAATACGTCCGGGTAAGATCGCGTTGCCTAATAGGCAGTTGGTTTTATACGTTTCGCAGGCATCCACGTTAGGTTTACCCATATAGCTTGGTGTGTTAATTAGGAACTCAGGTTTGTCTGCATTCAGCGACTTAATTAGTGTCGGGGCGTCTGTGTAGTCAAGCGTTCTACGCTCCAGGTTTTTGTAAGGAATACCCTTAGTAGATAGTAATTTTTGATAGGCTTGGCCTACGCAGCAAGAGCCTCAGAGTAATAGGATTATATGTTTTTAAGGGGTGTCGTATTTTAGCTGGTTTGAATTAAATACTGAAGTGTAAGTTGAAACTTATGTTAATCAAAAATATTGATCTGAAAACTCTCATACGTCTAGTGTTTTGCTAGCTTTTATGTTTTAATCGGATAGTCCAATCATTAGTGTGTCACAAAATCATGCCTAAAGTTTCAGTCCTTATTCCTGTTTATGGTCATGCCGAGTATGTGCTTGATTCGTTAAAGTCAGTTTTTGCTCAGTCATATGATGATTTTGAGGTCATTGTGATCAATGATGGTAGTCCTGATGCCTCTGAGTCTGTCTTGGACTCCTATATTCGGTCAGGGGAAATCAGATATGTTTACCAAGAAAATAAGGGTGTTGCTGCCGCTCGTAATCACGGTCTCGACTTAGCTTCAGGAGAATTCATTGCTTATCTTGATGATGATGATATTTGGCCGGTTGATAAGCTAGACGTGCAAGTTCAACAGATGGAAAATTGTGATGCTGTAATAGTTGGAGGCACTAGTCATGTTTTTTTAGGCGATGAGTATGCTAACGAGGACTCATTTGCACATGGTAAATTTAAGCTATTGAATACTATTGATTTTTTTCTCGGTAACCCTTTTGCTTCGCCTGGCCAGGTCATGATCCGAAAATCGGCTCTAGATGCTGTTGGTGGCTACAATGAGGCTGTATGGGGAGTTGATGATTTGGATTTATGGATTCGCTTATCTCGAATAGGGGAAATACGCAAGTATGATCACTTGGCTCTGTATTACAGAGTTCATGATTCTAATGCTTCACTAAATTTGGAGAAAATGGCAAAGAATACTGAGCTTGTTATTCGTCAAAATTTGCGATCATTACCTGAAGAAGAAAAAGCAAATTTTCAGCGAGCGGGTTATCGTTTCTTATTTCGTTGCGCTGGGAAGAAATTGGTCTGGAAGGGTGCGAAATATATAATGCAGGGACGTTGCCGTGAAGGTTTAGCCATGATTAATTACAGCTTTTCGCTTTTTGTGCCCCGATTTTCTAAGGACAAATTATTGCTGCTTAACTTTGTCATCGCGATCATGAGGATACCTTGGAAGATGAGAAGGATGAGATGACTTGTGATACTCGAAGATCGATTGCCTTTGAATAACCTTCCATTTCGACAAGAGCTTTATTTGATTCGAATGTTACGCAAAAACAATTGAGGAAGTCACAGTTTGTCTATGGGAGATAGATCTAGTCTTAGGATTTAGTATGGCTGAAGCAACTAAGCCCTAACACGTAACTTATTCCTTATGCTGTGAAAGAATTGCCACAGTGGATGGGAGTGCATTTGCCTAAGGCTCTTTTCGGTCTTAATTCCCCAGCGGGTACGATTGCGCCGGTAGGCTTCTTCGTGAGGTTGGTCGAAGATGTTGTTGAGGAATGATTTGATAGCGCTGTTGCTGAGCGTGGTTGGCTCGTTTTCATTCAGAAACCAGGGTTCGTTGAGCATTTTTCGGTAAAGATCGTCATCTTGGTCGATTTCGATTACGCGTGCTACGGCAGCATCAAGGCTCTCGTAGTCGTGGCAATTGATGAAGGCTTTGCTGTTGAAATAATTTCCAATGGCGGGGTCACCCCAGTAGATGGGGATGGCACCTGCTTGTGCCGCTTCGGCAAATTTTCCAGTCAAATATCCAGGCTGGGATTGTTTTCAAAGGCGATGGCGAATTTGTGTTTGGACTGAAAGCCCAATTTATCGGCGACTGGACCGCCTACATTGTTACGCCAGCGGCCTCCGGAGCTGACGGTTTTGTATGTATTGAGTAAATCGAAAATTTTCACCCTATCATCCGAGCTGTTTTTGGTATTCGACATCACATAGGCACAAAATTTAGATTTCTGTTTGATGATCTGTTCCGCAGGTGGGCGCGGGCTTTTCAGAACGGTGTAAGCATCTACATAGAGTTTGATGAGTGGGAACCAATGATTTCGGTCGCCATAAACCATGCGGTCGAATGCTGCAGCATAGTCACTGGTGTTGAAGTTAGGGGAAA
>Ga0213868_10006166_pt1 | contig 10632 bp, 16 predicted proteins | sample PICome_9_FD_160087 | JGI IMG/M metagenome (GOLD analysis project Ga0213868, IMG submission 160087) | Coastal seawater microbial communities near Pivers Island, North Carolina, United States - PICO127 | ecosystem: Environmental > Aquatic > Marine > Coastal | place: USA: North Carolina...
GACGGTCCACACTACGAGAAGATGTAAAATAGAAAAGCCCCCGTATTCCACTTAAGGAGTACGGGGGCTTTTTTTATGGTATGTTGTGGCCTTTGAAAGGCTCTATCTTGTCAGGCTTTAGGAACATCAACGCAACACTCAGCTTCTCTTTGTCTTTGTGAGAAAAGCCTCTATACAACTGATCCTCTACGTTAGCAGTACTTGAGTCCCAAGATGCAGAGCTACTCATTGCAGGTATCCTAGCTTGTATCCCCAACACTAGATCGGAAATGTACTTGGCTAATTCCCTCGCTGGGTCACTCATCCTCCTCTAGCCCCACTTCCTTCATACAAATGGCTAAACCTTGGTACATGGTGTCTATGTCAACTTCCATCTTACCTATCCTGTAAAGGGCGTATGCGTTGGCTGCTAGTACAACTAGGACTACACCTTCGTAAAAGGTCATATCTTCTCCTTCATAAATGTTTTAACCCACATTGCTGTGATACCTGATCGTACAATGTCGCCCACACCAAACTCAATAACTGGCACAGGCAACATATGCTTCTTCGCTAAGTGGATCACCTTAGATAAACCATCGGCTTCCTTTAGGTCGCTCTGCATAACGTCACCATTGAGTACGATTGTCGTACCCTCTCCCACACGGGTTAGGACCATCTTAAGTTCATGTAGTGTGATGTTCTGTGTTTCATCGACAATTATGAAGGCATTATCGAAGCTACGCCCACGCATAAGTGCAAGAGGTGCCATCTCAATGTTGCCGTTCTTGATCCCTGTTTCCACTGCACCCTTACCAAGATGTTTCTCCAATACGTCTAATACGGGCAAAGCCCAAGGCATAGTCTTCTCTGTCAGATCACCCTTTAGGAAACCCAGTTCCTTACCTACGGCTACATGAGGACGTGTTATAACGATCTTGTCTATCTGCTTTGTGATGTATAGGTCAGCAGCATACGTTGCTGTAACATACGTCTTACCAGTTCCAGCAGGGCCAAGGATAAAGACTTGCTTATTTCCTCGGAGGGCTTCTATTAGTTCACCCTGCTTAGTAGTCTTGGCGACAAGACCAGAGGTAGGCTTTTTGTCGGCCCCCTTGTAGTTAGTCTTACGTCTGGTACGCTTAGGCTTCTCAGGGAAGTCATCCATTAGCGTTGTTCCTCTTCCAGTAGTTTTTTGAGTTCCGTATATCCACCGACATAATTTCCACTAGGGGTAAATATCTGAGGCACTGTTGTCAGCCCAGCCTTCTTGATTAAGGTCAATACCCATTTTGAGCTTGAAGACTGCACGTTATATTCTATGTACGGATAGCCCCTCCATTTTAGAATAGCCTTAGCAGAATCACAGAAGTTACATTGGTCACGGGTAACGATGGTGTACATGGTATCTCCTAGTAAGCAGTTTATACACTTGCTTAGGTGCTTTGGTTACACTAGGTCTACGATCTCACAGCTATCTCCAGAGCAAGCTAATGTCTGGCTACCTGCCGTGTTATCCTCAACCTCGTACTCAGCTAGTTCATCCCAGTTAAGAGACTTAGGCATGACAGACTTTAGTGCCTCATAGTCTGACTTACCTACATCCTGATAGGGTGCCTGTTGGTATGTGTGTTCGCTGAAGGGTAGGAACGACACACCAGACATTTCATCAAAATTATCGTAGACGAAAGCACCCACGGCAAACCATTCGTCAGAACGGACATTTATAGTCACGCTAGGCTTATGTTCGGCCCAATGTCTCTGGTAGGCTAACCACATCTCTAATTGCTCTACAGCAGTCATGTCAGATGTCGTTACAGCATTGTCAGGTGACTTCATGGGGAAACTAAACACCACTGTGGTATCTGGCTTCATCACACAAGGCTCATTTGGTACGCCACGATCCTTCAAGAAGTTCGTAATTGGGTCTTTAATGTCACCGCGCACAGTACGGATGTAATAAGGGCTGTGACGAGCATGGATACCACTAGCAGAGTCAACAAGCTGGGAGACAGTGCCACTAGGTTTGACACAAGTGATAGCAGTAGCAACAGGGATACCAAGGCGTTCAGCCCATTCAGCATTAGTAGTAATAGCGACATTCTTAAGATGCTCCAGTGTTTTGTCTAACCCACCGTTCTTGGTGGTCATTAGAGGGTTGTCCATGATACCTGTGAGGCTAACACCCAACAGACGCTCTTCTTCGGTATTGTCTTTCCACTCCTTAGACAGGTATGGGAAGTGTGTGTAGGTACTCTGTACTGTACCTAAGATGGTAGCAAGTTTTACCTTTCGTTCTAAGTCTTCTAATGTATCCGTTGCACGGACTACGCACTCCGTTAGGTTGCAAAACTGAGAATCACGCAAGATGATTTCGCTGCACGGATTCGTACCAAAGTCAAGGTCTGATTTACGGCGTCCGTTCTTAGCTGCTTGTACCTTAGCTGCTTCCCGATTGAAGATACCACGCTCACCACTGCCGCTTTCCACTAGGGCTTGCCACTCACGCATGAAAGAGATGCTGTCTGGCTTCTCAGTATAGCTCACAGAGTTGTTAGCCAAAGCTCGTTGTGGATTGTTCTCCCACCATGCACCTGACTTAGCGTGACGCATACGGTCATCCGAAAGATTGCTCAATGAAATCATAGCTGAACGACGAACGCCGCCTACGACGACCACCTCACCGATCTTACACATGATGTCGTGACATTCGATAGAGGATAGCTTACGTCCTGTAGCACCCTTGAATGTGTGGACGACAAAGTTGAACAAGTCGATCAGAGGTGCTGGACCTGATGCGCGACCACCAAAGGTCTTTAGTCGAGCGCCAGCTGGACGTACCTTGGAGACATCCCACTTGGGAACCTCACCACTGTACAGAAGAGCAATGACCTGACGTAGAGCCTTAGCCCAGCCTTCCTTGCTGTCCTTCACAACGATTGTAGTATCGCTATTGAATAGAGCCTCTGGAACCTCTGGCAGCTTGTTGATGTACTGACGCTCGACTGAGAACCCAACGCCTGTCCCACAAAGCAAGATGAACATAGCTTGGTCAAAGCTCTTGATGTTCTTAACTGCTAGGTAGCTACAGTTGTACATGGCTGTATTGTCACGGAGGGCTGCTGGACCAGCGGTCATAAGAGAGCGCATGGATGGCATAACGTCGAGAGATAGGATAGCCTCTCCAATCTGACGAACATAGCTGTCGTCTCCTGCTACAGGCTTTACGATGTTATCCATGTAACGATCTACAGTCTCGCCCCATGTCTCACGGCGTCCCTCTTTGTCCAGCCAACGTGCATAACGTGACTTGTGGATGAAGGCTTGGTAGTCTGTTGGTAGTAGGTTGCTCATTCGCCGCGTCCTCGCATTGTTTTATCTTCATCTAACCAGACCATACGGTCAATGTCTTCTCGGCTAATGCCAATGTCCTTTAGTTCCCTATCGGACAGTCGGTTCAGTATCTTGATTGCCTGTCTATGCTCTGACCACATCACACAGTACCTCATAAACCTCACGAATATGTTGTTTACCCATCTTGCCTTCATCTGTTGTCTCCATTTCCACTGAGTACCCCACGGGCCTCACGATCATTTAACTTGTCCATGTTGGTTTGCATAACCGTCTGTAGGTCGCTGTAGAAGTAGTTAGCGATAGCTGTAGTGTAGAACAGTACGTCACCAAGCTCTTTCACAATGTCTTTCTGGCTTGGGCGAGAGCCATCCCGTATCATCTTCTTAACCTTTTCGGCTACCTCTCCCGCTTCCCCTACGAGACCTAAGACGTTTTCCACTAGGCGGTCATTGCCTTCAGTCATAATCTTATCTTCTACCCAGTATGAGTAGTCTAGTGCGTTTGCATCTACAATCTTAAATGCGTCTATGTCCTCTTGAGTAATCATACTGTTCTCCCATAAAACTCTGTTGGTGTAGTAGGTGGCAAGAAGGCGTCAAACAGATACCAAGCGCAGTTATCTTTACCGCTACTCTTGCTGTCTTCGATCCACTTAACCCTGCCTACGCTAACCACCTTGACGCAATACGACATCAAGATAGCTGATTGTTTAGTGTGCATCCAGTCGGCATCAAACAGGAGCCAAGTCGGACACATCTGCGACCATCTTTCGATAAACGGATGCAGTATCTTTCTGTCCCACGGGGGGTTGGTAATGCAGTAGTCTACGACACCATAGCCGCCAAACTCTAGGTCTAAGGCGTCATGCCTTACGACCCTCTTGTCTCTAGGCTCAATGTCACAGGCAAACAGACATTCTCCATGTCCCTCCGTGAGCGTCTCTAGGTGGTCTATCAAGCGCCCGTCACCCGCACAAGGCTCTATGTAGTCAAACGAGTAGGGCAAGTGCGGGATCAGAGGCTCAACAGCAGCCAAGGGGGTCGGGTAGTAGTCCCTCGGCACCCTGTCAAAATTACTTCTTTTACCCATATAGTTGTTGCAACCTCTTCAGTGACACAAACTCTGGCTCGTATGTACCATTACTAACCTCACGCTTAATGACAACACCCTTCCACCAGTCTAGGTTAGCTTGACCTGCCCAGCCCTCTTCAGCGCCCTTGAAGCAACCTACAACCATTCCGATAGCACCAGCTGCATCTTTGAACTTAACGTCACGCTTGTGGCTGTGACCGCAGGTAGAGCTTTTATATCGGTGGGCCAACATACTGTTAGCGTGGTGTAGACCTGACATAGCAGTCCCATAGTTGCCAGAACTAAAGAAGTGAGCATAAGATACCCCATCATAGTCAGCGATAGCGGGTGCTGAGTTGTGGTACTCATGGTACTCGTCGAACCAATGGTCAGTCTGCAAGTGCTTGAACGACACCCCATACTTCTCACCCTCTACACGAGGATCGTGCTTCAAGGCTTTCTTGATACGGTTTTCGTGGTTTCCTTCAAAGCCAAACCAAGCGGCGCGTTTGTATTTCCTAGTAGAGGGCTTCCGTCTAAGGCGGTCCATCGCTTCATTGTAATGTTCAATATCCGATTGGTAACTTTGGCTAACAATAGCTTCAGGGTATCGACCATCAAAAGTGTTAAGAGAGCGCATATCGGCCCCATCACCAAGGTCAATAACGTAGTTAGGGTTAACTTCATAAATTAGCTCTCCTAGCCAATCAAACCTCTCGTTGCTAGTAGACGGGTCGCTGTGAGCACAGCTAAAAACAATGGCGGTTTTAGGCATCGTAGCCTCCTCCGTTATAGGGTATCTTTATTTCCACTGGCTCTATTGAGCTTAAGAACAGTGATTGAAAGTTGTATGCAGAGTCGAAGTCGTTAAAAGGAATGTCGTCGGTGAACATCTCTTTAGCCTCGACATCCTCTATCCTACAGGTAAGAAACCAGTCACCATCCTCGTCTTCAAACGGTCCCCCAAAGACACGATGTACGTTTAAGATTATGTCAGCCATTCGTCGGGTATCCTCTTATCTGCGTAAATGAAGCCGTGTTTCTCAGCCCACATACCTAGCGTTGTTTTTGATCCTTTACGAATCTTAGCCCGACTATTGCTGAACACAAACCTTATGTCAAGCTCAGGGTGTTGCTTCTTTATCTCTAAATGTTTCATCCTGTCATCTACTGTGAAGCGTCCTTTTGACTCAACTATCACACCGTTAGGCAGGATGAAGTCTGGGGTGTAGCTCTTATTCTTATGCAAGACCCACTTGATCTTCATGGTCTCGTAACCGAAAGCTACACCCCTTTGTTTGAGGTCTTCTGATATGTCGTCTTCAAGCCCAGAACGGTAACCGTGCTTTAAGGCTAGTTGTCGCTTCTTACTGTTGGAGGCAACCATATCTCTTCCTCTTTCCTTCGTAGCCACAATAGTCTGGCGTTCTCTACAACCCTGTCTTCGTCACCATCATATGCTTTGACGACACGATCCCATAGGTCTCTCTCTTCTGTGGCTCCCTCAAGTATCTTTTCAGCCTTCTTAGGTCCAACCCTAAACAAGCCCACAATGTTATCCGCTCTGTCACCAGTTAGGATTTGTGTGTAGAAGAACTTGATCCCCTCTTCTGGGGTTACCTTAGTGTAATCACCTCTGACAATGTTGAAGTGCCAACAGGGTATCTGTAGCATGTCTTTGTCGATAGAGGCCACACAGGCATCGTAATTTAGTCGGGCGGCTTCAATAGCAATAAGGTCATCTGCTTCCTCTCCTGAGCTTACTATAGCTTCATACTTGCCGTGCATGTAGTCTCTAGCATGTTGCAAGTGTCGGGGTTTCTGAACATCTTTCCTATTTCCCTTGTAGACGTAGCTCTTGGCTATCTCATGGCGAAAGTTTCCCTTGCCAGTAAGGTAGACAACATAGTCTTCAAGTAACTCTGGGAACAGCACCGTCTTCTCTAAGATGAAGTCGATGAGGTCGTCAACCTTGCGCTCTGTATCTGACGACCCCATCTGTTCAGTGGAGAAAGCTGCACGATAGGCGATTATGTCACCGTCGATTAAAACTTTCCCCATCTCCATTTAGACATCTCCCCAGTGCATGTCCCCTGCATCATCCTCAAAGCCTACCGCCTTGACGTAGGTGTAGCCCATAGCTACAGCAGCATTTGCGAATACCGCAGCTAGATCGCTAAGGTCCATGACGTGATCCCGTGAGATGTCAGAACTTCCATCATATCCATCCTCGTCCTTGTCCATGTAGGCGTTAACAGTTACTCGCATTATTTGCTCCCTTAAATGATGAACAACTCATCGTCTTCTGTTACTTCATTGTTGCTCTCGTATGCAACGTGTTCAGTTACACCAATGTTTAGGAGACGAACCCCTGCACCCTTGGCATAGACTTCAAACTGTACTTTAGCTTTAGTACCATTCCCAAGTGGACCATCGTCATCGAAAGACCACATACGCTTGTTATCTCGACCATCGGTCAGGTTAACAACCTTTGGTGCGCCACCATAGTCTACCTCAACAGGAGCGCCTGTCTTGCTGTCGGTAAAGGTCTTTACGTCTGACACCTTACGTTTAACCTTCATGTACTGACCGATCCCGTAATCAGCATTTCCTTGGAGGATGCGATTGCTGTTCATGGGGTGAAGGTCCAGACCCTCTTTCTCAAGTAAGTCGATCTGACTTTGATCTGTGAAGTATGCGTTGACGATAAACTGACCACCGTTTTGGTAGATAGCTTGTGCAGCCCGTGGCCCGTCAGGTGACCCCATGTCTGCGTTCTGCTCAAATACTTTTGCATATTCGAGTACCATGTCCATTGTGTATTTAGCCATTATCGAGTTCCTTTCGGCTGTTGGTATATAAGTATAACGTCGGATTTAAGCGAAGTGTAAAGCTCCGTCAGAAATAAATTAGTGGATGTCTGCGTAGGTCTTTCCGAACTGAGCATCGACACCAAGTGGCACGTTCAGTTGTAGCTTATCATTCAGTTTTTCAATAGCTTGCTCCATCGTAGCTTTAGTTTTATCTTCCTCTCCAGCGTTTACCAGAGCAATGATTTCGTCATGGAACTGACCGATAGTTTTGATGCCATTCTTACGACATAAAGCGACCCAACTATCGAAGCAGAACACACCAGTTCCTTGGTTCAGAGTAGAGAACCTATCCTTCTCACTGCGTAAGCTGTACCAGAAGCCAGAGACCGGGTTCTGTAGCCACATTCCCTCAAAGAACGTCTTTGTACGGACGGTGTTTGCTACACGCTCTACTGACCAGTTACGAGACCAGAAGGCATCTAGTAGCTTCTTACAGTCCTTTGTAGCCATGCCAGTAGTACGGGACAGGGTAGTTGCACCAACGCCATAAGTTGCGCTGTAGTTGACTACCTTGTAGTTCTTACGCAGAGACTTTAGTGAACGCTCCCCACTGTTGTGCTTGTCGATGTCCTCTTGAGTAATGACCCCTGCGTGTTTAGCAAGGTCCAAGTGGGGATCGAAACCCTCTTTAGACATATCCTCAACATAACTTGGATCGAGGGGCTTCATGTAGTGACGCTTTGTTGTGTCCTCAAGAGAGGTCATGTCAGCGCCGCATAGAGTGTAACCCTCTGGACAAGTTAAGCACCCCCTGATCTCCTTACCGTAGGGCTTGTCGATAGCTGGCAGGTTGACTAGAGGCTTTGCGTGTTTGAAGCGAAGTGTATTGGTAAACCCAGCTACAGTTGCTTGCACCCAGCCATCACTGTGGTTCTCTACGAAGCCTTTAAGTACACCAATACGGTGAGAAAGGACAGTAAGACCGTCCAGAATATCAACAGCTTCGTCATACGCTGCAAGCTCTTTGACACTTTCACATAGTTCTCCATCTCTTCGGACTTGTTCAACTTGTTTTTCATCCCCTGTTACCTTGTTCCTAGTAAACTTAAATGTCTTAGGCTCCCACCCCAGAGAGTACAGCCAATGCTTCACCTGATCTGTAGAGTTAGGGTTGGCCCTCTCGTGTCCTGTCACTACAGTCATGGATTCAGTCGTGTGTGGCTGCTTGTGTTGCTTACATAGCTCAACCCACTTCTCACCATTGGCAGACAAAGAACCGTCCTTTTTGTACATAATCTTTGGCTGTGTTCTAACGGCTGTTATAACACGTCTGGGCATAGCGTCTGCAAGCAACTCGATCTTCTCTGCCTTTAGTGACTGCCACTCTTCTAAGTGAGCCTCAGCCTTTGATACATCCAGTTTCCATCGGAGGGCTTCCTGTTGTGCTGCACACTCCAGCTTGAACGTGAGGTAGTCCACCAGACGATCCTTGTCTTCTTCGACAGAGTACATCTTCTTCAACTTGTAGTGGAGGTTTTTCCACAGGACATTGTTGATGCGTACATCTTCCTCGCAGCGGTGCTTATATTCCTCTGGCGACAGGTTCTTCCAGTCGTCTATCTTAGGCTTAGGCACACCGTATTCTAAACCGTACTCTGCCAGACCGTGCTTGCTGCGCCAGTAGTTAAGATACCACGACAAACCAAGTGTGTCGATCAGACGGGCTGTAATCTTGATGCCTAAAATCTTTTCCACTGCGGGTACATCATACCGGACGATGTTATGACCGCAGAGGATTGGACTGTTGAGTAGAACGTAACGCATCTCGTCATAGTCGTGCGTAGATCGTATCTCGCCAAGATCGTTAGACCAAGATAAGACATGGATCAACGTAGGGTCTAACCCATCTGTTTCTATGTCAAAGACTGTTATCATACTATACCCCCGACCCTGTATTCTTCATACGGAAGAAGCCTTCGTATTGTGGGAAGTCTTCCATAAACTTGATAGCAAAGAACCTAGCCCAGTTCTGGTTGATCTTGTACTCACTGCCAGCCTCAGATACCTCTGTCTCCCAACGGATGCGATATAAGATACCTGCCGCAGCATAGCTCTTTTTATACTTCATAGCCTCAAAAGCAAACCGTTTGAATAGGTCATATAGCTCTGGGTTTTCGTTAACCATTTTGTCGAAGTTTTCTCGTGTGAGTTGAGTAGACATATTATATTTCCCTTAGTGTAAAAGTTTCAGTGCTAAAGCGGAGCATCCCAGCTTGACCTTCCTCGGAACAAGGTCTGTTCTTCTCTACCTTCAGATACGTTGTATTACGTTCCTCTATACTATCGGCCTCTTTGTCTCTGTGCAAGTCAATAATGACAGAAGCACGTTGTCCGATCATCTTACAATACTTTGGGTCTCCGTTCTCGTTAGTGTGGGCGATTGTAACGATACCCACATTCAACTCTGCCGCCAGCTTTGACAGTCGGATAGACAGGTCAGCAAGCATACTCTCTTTGTTTTCCTCGGAGGTGCCAACCACTACGTCTTGGATAGGCTCAAAGAATACAAACTTGCAGTCACAAGCCTGACTAAAGAACCTGATCTGGTCGATCAACTCTTCTGTACCCTGACCATCACTTATGTAGAATTGGTAGAAGTTTTCGTCCTTAGTTAGGTTTATGATAGCCTCTCTTACAATATCGTCTGCATCTTTCTCTTCGATCAGGTCACGGCGTGTAAGATTATCTCCTACCTCATACGACACAAGACCAAGAAGAGATCGTAGTTTAGTCTCCTCTAAGTGCCACGCTGCAATCGGGATACACTGCTGTAGCATACTGTATTCCATGTAACGCATAAGCTCTGTCTTACCGATACCTGTAGGCGCTTTGAACACTGTGAAGTGACCCTGCATCAAACCAAGTATCTTGTCATCTAACGCCTGAATCCCAGTCTTGTAGTAAGTATGCTCAGGTGTGTCAGTGTACAGCTTTAGGAACTCGTCAGAGGTGTTCATCACGTTCTCTGGTGTGTGCTTAACTGGCTTCCACCACAGACCCGTAAACTCCCTAGACTTGCCAGCCTGTAAGAACTCGTTAGCGTCCTTGTACTTACCGTGATCGACACGGTACACCCGGTTAGGGAATAGACGTGACATACGGTCAGCTAGGGCGTTGCCAGCATCATCTGTGTCCACCGACAGGATGATCTTCTCAAAGCTATCTAGCCAGTCCTTACAATTCTCCCACAACTTCTTTGAGGGTGTAGCAGATGGTAGAGACACGACAGGGTTGATGTACTGATTGCCAAGCATCTGTGAAACCGACAAAGCATCTAACTCACCCTCTGTGATCGTAACGTACTTAGCCGACCCCGCAGGAAACAGGTTCATGCCGAACAACTCATCACCCTTAA
>Ga0213868_10006167_pt1 | contig 10632 bp, 7 predicted proteins | sample PICome_9_FD_160087 | JGI IMG/M metagenome (GOLD analysis project Ga0213868, IMG submission 160087) | Coastal seawater microbial communities near Pivers Island, North Carolina, United States - PICO127 | ecosystem: Environmental > Aquatic > Marine > Coastal | place: USA: North Carolina | collected...
TAATACACGCAATACAATTACAACATTTCTACACCTCACTGCATTAGAAAGTTAATGAATCCTCAACATCATTCACAACATTATGATACCATTCTTACCAGCTTATTATCCAATGACCATGGTCGCAAGCGACGCTCTGAAAGAGGGATAGAAAAGGTGGATTTGCAAAGAGCAAAAAAGTATGGATTAAAGGAAAAGGCTTATAATGGGTGCTACAAATATACTTACGGTGGCGTCGTATTTATTTATGATAATGTGAGAAAAAGAGAGGTTACGAGCTACATGTCATGTGATAAGTCTTCTTCAAGGAGCGGAACTTTATTTTGCAAACCTGTTGAGTTGGAGTCCAAAGAGATTACTATCGACATGATACAAAAACATTCTGCTATTAGAGAAACAATGTTGAAAGACAAGCGGAAGTGGACATCTCATTCTGTTCTTGTTGTAGATATGTCAGGATCTATGAGGAAAGATGATGTGAATGGTGCAAAGTGCAGAGCAGATGGTGTTTGGGCTACCTTGGCAAGAGACTACGTTAAAATACCTCTTGAAAATGGAACTCGAACGAGCTCTGATCTAATCAGCATTATTATCATGCAGGATGAAGCAAAAGTTCTTCTGATATGTGAACCTACGGATTGGTGCTTATACAATCGATTAGTAGACTACCGCAAGTGGACTGAAATCAAACCATACGGCCATGGCAACTATCTACCAGCTTTGGAAAAAGCACAGGAACTATTATCATTGAATACAACTGGCACTTGCGCATTATCACTACTCTTCTTTTCAGATGGAAAACCTTCTGATCCAACAGAAGACCACAAACAGAAACTTGGCGAGATGGCATCACAATTAGGTAGACGGTTAACCGTATCTTGTATAGGCATGGCTTCGCCTCAGGATAACGAATGTTTTAAGACGCTTCAAGATATGGCATCTGAAGCTGAGTCCTTCGGAAGCACAGCCTCATTCACTGAAGCCACCTGCAATATTGATTCTTTGAGCAAGCTAATATCCAGCTTATCCACAACTCTAACACAGACGAAGTTAGAAATGACAGATTTGGAATCAGGCAAAGCGATGAAAGTCAGAAGTGATTTGCGCCGAGAAAAGAAAGGCACCATAGAAGATAAATTTCTGAACGACAATTGGAGTGTGTTTTCAGGATCATCTGTCGGAACAACTTGGACATGGTCTTATGATCACAATGATTTTGTGGAGCTTTTTGATTTTCGTTGTTTCAATTGCAATGAAGATACAAGAATCGGCTCGGACATTATTGAAACACTTGGCTTAAAACGTGGTGCGATAGTATGTAATGACTGTAGAAGTTGTTGTTTTTGCAGTCAGGCCTGTTATTACGATGGTATTCAGTCTCATAAACAAGGAGTTGGGTCTTACACACAGTATTCCTGCGATGAGATGAGGTTCTTGGCAATCGAGGGTAGAATAGTGAAGAAACACATTCCATCATATTCTCTTGCTATTAAGAACCAAATATTTGGAGAAGGAGCGGAACGGGTAGTGAGTAAACTTCGATATCTTGACAAATATGGATCATTTTTTGGTAGCCACATGGTCGCCAAGGACTCGAGATATGTCTTAGCTAAACATAAGGGAAAGACGCGTTTTCATGCAACTTTTATGAGAACGCAAAGTCTTGCATCTGGGCTGGCACATCAGTTCAACAAAGATATTTCTGATTTAACTAGAACACACGATAGTGGTGCATTTGTGAAGAGAATATTTAATCTACCTCAGATCCGCTTTTTAGAGCCATTGGTTACACAAGTAGTGAATGACAAAGGTATGGAAGACTATTATCTAATCGAAAGTTTCCTCGAAGGTCAATACACCAAGTTTAATAGCAATAATGGATACGTAAAAGACCAAATAGGAGATACTCGACAGCACGAGGAAGAAAATAGTATTACGACTGGAATCGATCTATCCAGGATGATGAATAATATCAATATGTCTCATAATCTTGGAACCATTGGAGAAGAGGAGGAAGATGAGGACGAAGAAGAAGAAGAAGAAGAGGAGGAGGATGAGGGGAAGGTATACCAAGGCATGATTGATAAGACGATAGCTGCAAACCCTTTAGCTTTCATGTGTAGAGACCTTGAAGCTTCACATGTTCCACAGGCCTTCAGTCATTACACATACGTTAAAAGTTCAAAGAATTTGATTGTAGTTGATCTACAAGGAGTATTTGACGCTAGAACAAACACATATTACCTGACAGATCCAGTTATTCATCGACAACATAAAAAAGCTGGCAATGTTTGGAATATGGGAAGGACAGATAGGAGAGAGGCAGGCATTAGAGCCTTTTTCGAAACTCACAGGTGTTCAGATGTGTGTCGTGTCCTTGGATTAAGTCCAGTTGATGCGTCTAAAATTTGAAACACAAAAAAGCAACAGACTAAAGGATTTATCAAGAATATTTAATTTTGTTTCTTGCTTGACGTGACTTCCTTTTTGTCACTAAAAATCATGGTACTTTGAATGATAGCAGCAAGCATAAATGATCCGCTTACAATCATATACACTTCAGAAAAAGGTAAAATATCTGTGGCATGAGTACCAGCCACAACAACAGCATTTAAGGGAAGACGGAAAATGTTCATAATTGATCCCTGAAGATCATCTGGGATGTATTTTGATCGCAACATACCAGCGACTGGGTTAAATAATCCGACGCTAAACTCCACAATCACGAAACTAAGTAATATACTTTCCATGGTAGGAAAGCCAAGGCATGAATCAGAAGAACTTGACTCTGCAGACGAAAGGCAATATGCAGGGAAGGCCATACACAAACTGGCTAGTATGTAAATAAGAGAAGCAGTAACTTCAGTTGTCTTTGGCCCAGATGTAATAAAGTTTCTGACAAAACTTTGTAATACAGGGAACATCATTCCACCCATGGTAATGGCAATCATAAATGACGAGAAAACACATCCAGTAGGAAGTCCTCCAACGGGGTTCATTTTAAGCAGAGTTGGCACCCACATGAAGACAAATGTGTACATGGCTCCCTCACTCAATGCCTGAGTCAGGCCAATTCTCCAGATCTTGCTATCATTATACGTAGCCTTCCATCCTGAAGTAAACTGTTGATAAAGTGAACTTGATTCATGTCCTCCATCACTGATCTCACCATAATTTTCTTCCCACCCTAAAATGAGAATCAATGCAAGAACAGTCAAACCAACAGCACCCTGAAAGGGTCCAATGTGACCTAGCTGATCCTCCAACAATTGAGCCACAATCCCTGCCAAGATAGCCATGGTTCCATTTCCAATGGAGGCCTCAGCATATGTTCTTTGCAACCATGCCTCTGGGAAACCAAGATGACGATGCTGAGTAGTCATCCAACTTTCAAAAGCCGAAAACAGTAGGTTGGTAGAGATACCTCCAAGAACACGTCCAATCATGAGGGTAGCAAAATCATCATAGTGCTCCAATACGTTGATGATAATTTCGAGAATGCAGTATACCAGACAACTTCGTTTACGTCCAAACTTGTCGACTGCACTTCCCAGAAACGGAGCGAATACAGCCCCAGACAGAAATCCAGTGAGGAACAGAGCAGATATGTTCACGTTGTAGGAAAGGTAGAGAGTGTACATATGTGTTCCCTGCATCCAATCTGCAAGCATAATTATTAAGTAAACAGTTAAGTACTTGCGACGGAACTTATCAAATTCCTTGTGCAATGAACCGTGCTCGCTTTTAGCTTTCTCATCTTTTTGATTGGATGCACCCGATGCATCCTCATCTTCAGGCGTAAATCGCATTGAGATAAAGTATGTAATGACGAGTGATACCGACATGACGGATAACAAGTTCATTGCCCATTCGGGCCAATCAGGAAGCTGTTGTTTGATCAAGTCTAAAGGAAAAACCATGTTGTGTACATCAAACGTCCAGTTGCTTCACTAATATGAAATAATTTTTTGTGTTTTGGTTCCACAAACACGTGTTGAGCACCTGTGAAATGTGGAACGAAGGGGTTTGAACGTTGAACGTTGAACGTTCGTTGAGGATAGCCAATCGCGCGAATATTTGAAAATCGAACCTCCTGTTGGGTAGGGATTCATCGTAAACCATTCAAACTCTTTGTTGGAGTCAGTCATTTTTGCTCTGTGTTGTTGTGTGTGTGTGTGTGTGTTTGTATGATCATGAATGAAACCACGGTACTCCACAATTTCATTTCAGCTATACACGAATCTGTTCCCCCTTCATCAAACATGTCTTCTACTAACGATCAAGGATTTTGGGAGCTCGATGAAGAAACTTTGAACTCTGGTGCCTGTGGGTGAGTAACCTTGGCTGTGGAACGAAAATGTTCGGTATTTTCTTTCTGGAACTACCCCGTGTATCACACATCATACAATAGATTCAAGTGCTCACCATCGAACAACATTACTGTCTTAAATATACAGGTGGACTGCAAAAGATGTGTTCGTCAACAATAAATCATGTGTGGCATACACATATGATGATCTCATCGTAATGCCAGGGCACATAAATTTTGGTTTAAATGACGTGGACCTTTCCTCGAAACTTACAAAAAACATTAGACTTGCAGTACCATTCGTCTCATCTCCTATGGACACTGTAACGGAGGCCAAGATGGCCATTCACATGGCACTGATGGGTGGAATTGGTATTATTCATTCTAATTTCACTACGGAAGAACAAGCTGCTGAGGTGAAAAAGGTGAAAAAGTTCAAGAATGGATTCATCACGGATCCTGTTTGTCTTTCCCCTGAGCATACCGTGGTGGATATTCTAAAAATTAAGGAAGAACTAGGATACTCTGGAATACCCATCACACAGGATGGTAAAATGGGATCTAAGCTTGTAGGTATTGTATCGAACAGAGACACCTCTTTCGTTGACGATCTTTCCGTTAAAGTCAAAGAATTTATGACTCCAAGGCAATCCTTATCTGTGGCCAAGGAAGGAGTCACACTCCAAGAAGCAAATGAAGTTCTTAAGGCTTCCAAGAAAGGGAAGCTTCCTGTTGTAAATGAGGATGATGAACTTGTTGCTCTTATTGCTCGCACAGACTTGCAAAAGAACAGAGACTTTCCTCATGCTTCCAAGGATGCTAACAAGCAGCTATTGGTTGGTGCAGCTATTGGAACTCGTCCCGACGATCGCGAAAGGGCTGCTGCTCTAGTTGATGCCGGAGTTGATGTTATTGTAGTTGATTCTTCTCAGGGTGACTCTATGTATCAGATCGATATTGTCAAACATTTGAAAGAAACTCACCCAACAGTCGATGTCATCGCAGGAAATGTTGTGACACCTCTGCAGGCTTTACATTTGATCCAAGCAGGCGCAGATGGTTTGCGTGTCGGAATGGGTATCGGATCCATCTGTACCACTCAAGAGGTTTGTGCAGTTGGACGTGCTCAGGCTTCAGCTGTTTACCATGTTGCCCAATTGGCAGCAAAGCATGGAATTCCAATCATTGCCGATGGTGCTATTAAATCTACTGGTCACATTACTAAAGCAATTTGCTGCGGGGCTTCTTGTGTAATGATGGGCTCTATGCTTGCTGGTACCGACGAAGCTCCAGGTGAATATTTCTATCAAGATGGCGTTCGTCTTAAGAGATATCGTGGTATGGGAAGTCTTGAAGCAATGACGAAAGGAAGTGAGAAGCGTTATGTTTGGGAAGATTGTAAGGCACCTGCTTGTGGCCCTGCCGCTGCAGCTGCGTCTATCAAGGTTGCTCAAGGTGTTTCTGGAGCTGTAGCAGACAAGGGAACTCTCCGACGATACATCCCATACCTTACGCAAGGGGTCAGGCACGGACTTCAAGATGCTGGGATTAAATCTCTTGCAGAAGCTCATGAATGCATCAATAACGGACGGCTCCGATTTGAGATTCGTTCGCCTGCTGCTCAGAAAGAAGGAGGGGTTCACGGACTTCACAGTTATCAAAAGCGCCTATATTAAGGAAAGCAAGTTTATAACTTTATTAGAGAAATTATTTAAGTAGTTCACAAAATGTCTTTTTACTTTGATTTGCTATGATGTACGACAACAGACATTCTGCGAACGAATCAATCTCTCGATAAAATCGCGCGCTGGGACGCAGTGACAGAATGACGTGTCTGTGCAAAGGCCCTTTGTTGAAGTAAAATATTTATGTCTTCAGTCTCTTCGCCACCAAAAAAATTATTCCTGAGAATCTTTCATCACAAAAGATTTTCACCTTTCCTGTTGTATTCAAAGTTGAATTCAAAATTTCTTTGCCCCATTTCCGAATCTGTGTATCAGGTGAGTCTTTTCAACTTTGTTATCCACGATTGGAAATAAATAGAAGATTGCTGTATTGGGGGAAATGTGTGCTTTTATGTTACATAAGCCGACACCCGACACCACACGATCACCACACACCACACGACCACCAATTGGTTCACTTTACGATCTACGAAGAACGTCATACGCCAAAACAGTGGACTTTCTTCTACCAAGTAGTATTGCTATTCTAGCACAGCCAAAAGTATGGCTGAAATACACTTATCTACATTTGTATTCATACATAAAAAAGTCTGGATTGAGAAATTCTCACTCAGCTCAATATTCGGATAGTGACATCTTGATTTGTACACTCAATCATTCTCTGTAAGAGAAGTCTGTTGCCAGTTGCGACTATCTGTTATCTTTCTGTTGTCTAAATCTGATATACAACCATTTTGCTCATTTTGGTTTATCATACCTTTTCACGATTGACCGTTTCTAAAAATCTGACACATTTTCTAAAAATTCTTATTTTAGGATATTCGTCTAAACAAGAATTATACCGATACAGATAGATACAAATAGTTCCACACTTTGAAAGAACTTACCTTATAAACAGAGGCTGAATTGTGGCGTTCTACTACTGTTCCAGTTTGACGAAAATTGCGCGAGCGAAAAAGTCTCCGTGCAATCATGTCTAACAGTGACACAAATCCATCACTGCTTCATTTTTACAAAAACGTTTCCGATGGAGGTGAGTTTTTCAAAATATTTGCGAGGCTTATCTTTTTCATATATTTTCAATCGAATATCCTAATCATCCTTAATAATGAAAGACAACGTGGAGTGTAGCACTGGATCCTCAATAAGTATATCATATTTGGAGAACCTTAAATCCAATGAGGAGCACCATGTGAATCTTTCTTTAATAAAAATGAATCATCGGATAAACACATCTCTTGATAAGCCAATCATAAAAAGTAATGAATCTAAGGCGGGAGAATCAAGTCACCTTAAGACCGAAGCAAATCAATTAACTTTATCAGCCTTCCGAAAGCCCGAGTCAGCAGTCCTTCTAACATCCTCAAAAAATCCCCGTTCTATTCACGATGACTATGTTCTGAGCTCCCATGTTCTTGGACATGGTGGGTCATCGACTGTAAGGTTAGCAACACATAAACAAAGTTGTCGTAAATTTGCTGTTAAAATTATAGAAAAACACGAGATATTAAGGTCACGGACACATGAAGGTATGAGAAAAACAAGGCTTGATGAATACGATATTTTAAATGAAATCAAAGGAAAACATCCAAATATCGTTGAAATGGTTGACACTTATGAGACCGATAGTGAAATTTATCTGGTTTTAGAATATTGTGCCGGAGGAGAACTGTTTACAGCAATCCAAAACAGAGGGCAGCGTGGTATTGGTCGCGTTAATGTTGATAATACAAATAGAATCCCCGATCGTCCTCCAATATATTCTGAGCCGCAGGCTGCAAGAATTACCTCTCAATTACTATCAGCGCTGAAATATTTGCACTCTCGAAATATAGTACATCGTGATGTGAAACCAGAGAATATCCTTTTGACTTCTAAAGATGACGATAGAGGCAACATAACAGTCAAGTTATCTGATTTTGGCCTCGCACGAAGACTTCACCTCAGGGATGGAAACGTGGAAGAAGACAAATCCTTGGCTCCTCTTCTTACGCCACCTATCAAAGGTAGGTCAAGAGCATATAGTCGCGTAGGCTCTGATTACTATACAGCTCCTGAAATGACAATATCCCGTAGAGGTTATGACACTGCTGTAGATATGTACTCTCTCGGAGTAACTTTGTACATTACGCTTTCTGGATATCCACCAAATTCAAGACCTCGCTGTGGATCTTTCGTGTTAGATCACGACTCTGACTCTGACGATGAACGTCTTTCTGACGATGAAATTAGTAGCACTGATACTGATCAAGATACATTCAATCCATCAGCTTATTCTTCTCCTATCGATTTCCCAAATAAGAATTGGCACCATATTTCATCAAGCGCAAAAAATTTAGTTCGGAAAATGCTACATCCAAATCCCTCAAAGCGAATCAAAGCTTGTGATGCCTTAAAGCACGAATGGATTTTACTTCACTTGAATGACACCAAAGCAGAAATGGGCCTTCACCGGTTTTCATTTTTAGATGATGGTCATAGTGCTGATGCTACTTCTTGGTGTGACAAACTGTTGCCACTCTATTCAACTGACCTTAGTACATTTTCATTTTCTAGCTTTCCAGTATTACAATTAGACTACATCCGGTCGAAATTATCCGAGACTAATAATGTGCCAGTTAGGAAAAGAAAAAGACGATCTTCATCAAGAAAAAATATTCCCTCAGAAACATCCTTCCGGATACCACCTCCTCAGAAAAAAAGTTTGAAATCTGTCCCTGTAACATTGAATTCTACAGTATCTGACAGTTCGCAATTTTCGGTTGTGGAGGAAGAAGACGAATCCACCACCGCATATAACTGCGATATATCTTTTTTTGAGAAAAGTTAAATATATCCCAATAATTTTGTTAATATGTACATTACAAGTTCGAAGATTTCTTTCTGAGATAAAAATTTGAAATGAGACTAGAATCCCATACCGACATGGGTCTATCGAATCTGTACTATCGACGCTCTTCACCATCCATTCAAAAAATCATCCGCTCGCCGAAGATTTGCCTTGAGCATTAACGAAGCACCCACATTTTTAACTCTTTCCAACTGAAGATGATGCGTTTCCCCTCTACATTTACTGCTCTTGCCGCAAAGAGAGTTTTGACAAATGCCAAATCCGTTCCTGCTGCTTTTGCCATGCGCATGATGGGAACTGCGCCCTCAGTCAAGGTACGAAACTGTTTGAGATGAAATAATACATTGGCCGATCCAAAATCCACGACGACAAAACACATGCGGAGGACTATAATTTTTTTATGAATATTATTACAGTGTTGAAATAGTCAGCTTTCATTTCATGTTCTTGAAATACCAATGCGCAGATCCTTCTTTATAAGTGTCATTGCAAGTTATGCACCGCTACGTTTTGAATTCATATGTGATAATCTAACACCTAAATCTCAAATACATCTACAGCCAGCAAACCCCGAATTCTCTTCTGGTCCTTGCAAGAAGCATCCTGGTTATGACATTTCGAAATTGAGTAAGCAAACTCTTGGACGTTCTCACCGCTCAAAGATCGGAAAGGAGCGTCTTCAGCTCGCAATCAATATGACAAGAGAAATCTTGGGAGTTCCCGATGATTATCTCATCGGAATCGTACCTGCCTCTGATACTGGTGCTTATGAAATGGCAATGTGGAATATGCTTGGAGCTCGCGATATTGATATGTGCCACTGGGAATCCTTCGGAAAGGGATGGTTCGGAGACGCTGTTTCTCATCTCAAACTCAAGGATACTGTTAAGGTGAACGAGTACACTGCTGACTACGGAAAGCTTCCTGATCTTGCCAAGTGCAACCCAAAGAATGATATCTGCTTCACATTCAACGGAACAACTTCTGGAGTTCGTGTTCCCGATGGGTGCGATTTTATCGCTGATGACCGCGAAGGACTTACTTTGTGTGACGCAACCTCTGCATGCTTTGCCATGAACATGCCTTGGGAAAAACTTGATGTGACAACATATTCTTGGCAAAAGGTTCTTGGAGGAGAGGGTGCCCACGGAGTTCTCATTCTCTCCCCTCGTGCTGTTGCTCGTTTGGAATCTTATGTTCCTGAAAACCGTCCTCTCCCCAAAATTTTCCGCATGACTAAGAAAGGAAAGGTTGATACTAGTATCTTTAAGGGAGCAACCATTAACACTCCTTCGATGATTGCCGTTGAAGATTACATCGATGCCATGGAATGGTCCAAGACCATTGGTGGGCTTCAGGGACTCATCAAAATCAGTATGGACAACCTCAAGGTCATTGAGGATTTTGTTGCAGCGAACAGCTCATGGATCAACTTCCTTGCTGAAGATCCTGCTATCCGTTCTTCTACTTCAGTATGTTTGACTCTTGATCTTTCACCTGATCAAATTAAGAAATTTGTTTCTCTCCTTGAGAGTGAGCATGTAGCCTACGATATTGGAGGATATCGTGATGCCCCTCCTTCTATTCGTATTTGGTGCGGATCCACTGTTGAAACCGAGGATGTTAAGGCTTTGATGCCTTGGTTGAAATGGGCATATGAGGAGTGCAAGGGAAATTAAACAATATAGATGACTTGTACCAATATTTTTTGTGATTCATTCAGTAGCATGTTTTCTTCTTTTTTGAAATTGTTAACCACGTTGGATTGGGACGGTTTTGGACTAATG
>Ga0213868_10006169_pt1 | contig 10631 bp, 8 predicted proteins | sample PICome_9_FD_160087 | JGI IMG/M metagenome (GOLD analysis project Ga0213868, IMG submission 160087) | Coastal seawater microbial communities near Pivers Island, North Carolina, United States - PICO127 | ecosystem: Environmental > Aquatic > Marine > Coastal | place: USA: North Carolina | collected...
AAGCTAACTTGCGACTAGTAATATCGATTGCCAAAAAATATACCAACCGCGGCCTGCAATTCCTCGATCTTATTCAGGAAGGTAATATCGGCCTAATGAAAGCGGTCGATAAGTTTGAATATCGTCGCGGTTATAAGTTCTCGACTTATGCTACCTGGTGGATTCGTCAGGCGATTACTCGTTCAATTGCTGACCAAGCAAGAACCATTCGTATTCCAGTGCATATGATCGAAACCATTAACAAGCTCAATCGTATTTCCCGCCAAATGCTGCAAGAAATGGGCCGTGAAGCCACGCCAGAAGAATTAGCAGAACGCATGGAAATGCCCGAAGACAAAATTCGTAAAGTGCTTAAGATTGCAAAAGAACCCATCTCGATGGAAACGCCCATTGGTGAAGATGAAGATGCAAACATTGGTGACCTTATCGAAGATACCACTATTGCCTTGCCGGTAGATGAAGCCACTAAATCGAATCTTACCGACTCTACACGCAACGTACTTGGCAGCCTAACCGCTCGTGAAGCCAAGGTACTAAGAATGCGTTTTGGTATTGATATGAATACAGATCATACCCTTGAAGAAGTGGGCAAACAGTTTGATGTAACCCGTGAGCGTATTCGTCAAATTGAGGCAAAAGCGCTACGTAAACTGCGTCACCCGACTCGCTCGGATCACTTGCGCAGCTTTATCGACGAATAAATAAGAAATCTGCTAAAACTGTCCCTTTGTAATCTAGAATAAATACAAAGCGTTTTAGCATGCCGTTTACGGCAAAAAAACAATCAAAAGTTAACGCAGTATTTTTGTTGATAGGCTAGAGGCCGCACAGCAATTAGAGTGAGCATACGCAATCTATGTGATCGAGAATTGTGAGCACGCGACACCGCCTAGCGGCAAAAAGACAAGTTAAAGGGCCCATAGCTCAGCTGGTTAGAGCAGTCGACTCATAATCGATTGGTCGTAGGTTCAAGTCCTACTGGGCCCACCATTATTTCCTTATGTAAATCAATCAGTTATGCGTAAACTTCTTGCGTTCCTAATTCATTATTTGTTGATTAGGTACAGTAGAGGTTACAGTCAATGGCTACATTAATATCGATTAATGGCAAAACTAAAGCAGTCATACGCAAACAGGGTTACCCTTCCCTATGTAAAACATTCATAAAGAAAACTGACGCACTCTCATGGTCTAGAAGGACTGAATCAGAGATGGAGCGAGGTCTTTATATAGACCAATCAAAAGCTAATACAGTCACACTGGACAGGTTATTAGACAGGTACTATCAGTATTGTCAGACAAGGCAGCTTAAAGCCCTTAAGTTTATCCTTGCCCACTCACGCATTATCAAGCGACACATTGGTTATCTGACTCTAGCCAATATCTCATCGCATCACTTAGCAGCCTACAGAGATAAACGATTGCTTACAGTCTCACCAGCAACGGTCAAAATAGAACTAGGCATTATTCTTAGAACAATAAAACTAGCAACTACAGAATGGGGTTATAAGTTAGCTGACACCCCTAAAGTTGAATATCCTAAGATTAACAATGCTAGAACCAGACGATTAGCTGATGGAGAGATTGAAAGAGTTTTAAATGCAATAACTAACAAGCAAATTAAAGCGATAGTCGAACTAGCTGTTGAAACGGCAATGCGAAGAAGTGAGATACTTAATATTAAAGAAAACGATATTAACTGGTCTTTAAATACTCTAAGAATACCCAACACAAAGACACACACTTCAAGAACAATACCCTTGTCTAATAAAGCAGTTAGGCTGCTTCGCTCACTAACTAAAAATATAGACGGCACATACTTCAGTATCAAAGCTGACTCAGCCTCACAAGCATTTAAGAGAGCATGCGATAAGACAGGTATTAATAACTTACGCTTTCATGACCTAAGACATGAAGCAACTACAAGATTTTTTGAGTGCGGTTTAAATGTTATGGAGGTTGCCACAATAACTGGTCATAAAGACCTTAAAATGCTTAATAGATACACTCACCTCAGGGCGGAAACCATTGCACTTAAAATAAACTATAACTGATTGATATTATTAAATTAAATGCAAATAAAACCTCAAGAATGAGTGCCTAATAAGGTACTTATTTAAGCCATTTATCACCCGAACCAATCAAGCCCTACCTAAGCCCTCTAAACGCCAGCCTAAGCCCATTTAACCCACAACATCAGTAACTTATCGTCATCTCAAGACCTCCTCTAAAACGCCATAGATTGGGCTCTAAAGGAGGTTTTTTATTTTCAATTTGCTTGGAAATTTAATAGGGTTATATATTACAGTGAAGTCCTAAAGCCAACAGAGATTCCATCAGCAGTAATTGTACTTGTATCCATAAAGTTCATATATTCTATATTTAGAGATATTTCTTCACCCAAAGCAAAATCAACACCCAAGCCCAAAGATATATCCGATTCTGAAGCTGAAGAACTTACATTCATCACAGATGATTTGATTGATAGGATGATTAAGGGGTCTTTAAAGCGTTTCCCTAAGCTAGAACTCTTCAAGGGGTGGGGCATTAGTCTTCAAAACCTAGAGGGTCAAATACTCAAGGATGTCCTTTTAGAAGGCATTAAAGAAGACACCGTTTGTTTACCAGTCCATGATGCTATTGCAGTTCAGCAGGGGCATGAAGAGTGGGCTAAGGAAGTTATGCTTGAGACATGGCAAGAGCATGCTAAAGGCGTAGGGACTAGGGTTAAGGTTGATTATCCTTAATTGATTAGTTAATGCGCTAGCTATATAGTTCCATTAATAATAACTAACACTGGTTTCTAAAAATGTCTACACGTTTTTTTGCGCAGGTCTCTTTAGCATTCTCTTTTTTATTTGCTAACAATAGTGTTTTAGCCAATTCCGATTTTAGTTATATGGCTGCTGATGGCAGTCCTGCTAGTGGAATTCACATATCTGGATGTACCAATAATTGTCAGGCTGATATAGTAATTCCAGAAGAACTCGACGGTTTTGTTGTTACTGGTATTGGTGATAGTGCGTTTTTAGACCAAGAAATTTCAAGTATTACGCTTACAGAGAGTATTATAAGCATTGGTTCAGAGGCATTTGCAAACAATTTTTTATACAGTGTCGCTATACCAGATTCTGTTACAAATCTTGAAATTGGCGCATTTAGTAACAATCAATTAACTACCGTGGAAATTCCTAACAGTATCTTGCTTATCCGTCATGCAACTTTTGAAAACAATCAGTTAACTAGCGTAACTATTCCAGAAAATATCACCTATGTTGAAAGTTCAGCCTTTGCTGCAAATGCCCTTACTTCAATATACTTTAACGGCAGTAGGCCTGAAATTGAGTCACTTGCATTTGCTTTTAATCCTGACCTGTCATTAATATATTATTGTTCAGGCACAGTGGGTTGGCCAGGGGCGCCAATTGAAGGTATTACCCCAACTTCTATGGCTTGTGGTCACATTGATGGTGGTAATGGTAATGGTAATGGTAATGGTAATGGTAATGGTAATGGTGATGTTGATGGTGATGGTGATGGTGATGGTGATGGTGATGGTGATGGTGATGGTGAAACTTTTTCCAACCAATTCTATTCTGCAATGGAATTACAGAATGAGTTTTTGTCACAAACACGACCAACCTCAATCGTAAATGATTTTTTTGAAGTTGGAACAGATTACACTGGTTTAGATAGAGAAATTTTGTGGCGCTTTCCTATTCCCTCAGCGGGCCTATTAACAGGGGATAACTTGTCAGTCGTGATAGAGATTGAGGAAAAAAGAAATCCCTGTTGTAGTGAAAAGGATTTGTTTGTGGGCATATCAGATGGCTCTAAAGTTTTAACCTATTTTAATCGAGCTAATGAAAATAACGACTTTCTTTTTGCCTCTGAAAACAATGACCGTATCGGAAGTGAAAGCCCCCTAATTGTTTTTGATGAAACAAATCTTAGCAATTATATTTTGAGATATGATTTTTATAACGATAGTCTTGATTTTACTGCAAATGGTAATTCTTATAGCGTTGACTTAAATACCTATGACCTAGACACCTCTGTGCCGCTAAATCTTGTTATCGCTGGCAGCGAAGGGAATGAGTCTTTTTCAATAAAAAGCATTAACATTTCATATCCTGAGTCTGCTCAAAGCACTCCAGAAGATAGTGGATTTATTTATATCTCTTTGGAAGATGGAATAGAAATTACCGCTTATCAAGGAGTTCCCTCTCTCAATTTATCGATACCTGAAGAAATTGACGGTCAAACAGTGACTCGCATCGGGTACAGTGCATTTTCTGATGTACCACTAAATAGTATTACCTTTCCATCAACAATCACAAGCATAGCGGATTGGGCATTTGAGAATAGCGGGCTTCAAACTATTTTCTTTAATGGCGAAAGACCTGAAGTTGCTTTTACCGCATTCTGGAATAATCCAATTGAAAATATACGTTACTGCTACAGAGGTTTAGGCTGGCCAGGCGACCCTATTTCTGAAGTTACTCCAGAGTTTGATGCTGCGTGTGAGGACATCCCGATAAATAACATAATATGGGATTTCGATAAAAATGGTTCAATGGGTGCTCTCAGCGATGGATTACTATTTTTACGATATGTATTTGGTTTTCGTGGTGATGATTTAACAAATGGGGTTATAAGTACGGATTCACCTCTAACTCCTGCTGAGGTTGAGTCAAATCTGGAGGATGCTCTAACTTATGCAGACATTGATGGCAATGGCGACATTGATGCACTAACAGATGGCTTACTCTTGATGAGATATGCGTTTAACCTCAGGGGTAATACGCTAGTTGAAAACGTTATTGGTCCTAATGCGTTGCGTGCATCAGAAGCAGTCATTGAAACTTATATAGCAGCATTTATGCCATAGTCATATGCCCTCTAATGTACCCCAACAGAACCAGTAACAACTAAACGTAACAAAAGCTACCCCCGCCCCATGTTATTGCGCCCTATTCGGCTTTAATGTTTAGGTACAATACAGGTAACAGTTGGGTAACAATATACTTGACGCTGGGTCCAAATAGACTTAGATTGGTGACATCAAGTGGACGTAAGTGGTTTGCGTAAATCATTGAATTACATAGGCATTTGATAATAACAAAGAAAGACCGCCCATAGCTCAGCTGGTTAGAGCAGTCGACTCATAATCGATTGGTCGTAGGTTCAAGTCCTACTGGGCCCACCATTTTCACTCTATAAATCAATATCTTATAGCCCTATCTCAACTCCCCTGATACCACTTAGTTTATGGTGTTTGATAAATATGTTGAGAGTGGTCTTGAGAGGCTCTCTAATACGCTCTAAGCAAGGCTGTATTTGATTTTTTGTATGCTTATTTGGGTCGCATTTGAAGTTTTGTGGAACATGCTCAGGCAAAGAATGATCTATGCAGTTATTGGTTAAAAACTAAAGCTAAAGGATGTCCTGTGCCATCAATGAAACATAGAGTAAGTAACATGTTAGCTTGGGCTGGGTACTAAACAATGAAATTCTAGAAGGCACTCCAGCTTATGACAGGCAAGGGAGTATTTCTCTGTCATTGTCAGATGAATTAGGTGAGTGACACTCTTATCACTGATTACGCAACCGCATCTTCAAAATAGGCGATTTTTTGCGGATGAGGTTGATCTATTACGATTTGTTTGATTTTACTGGATGAAGTCCGGGGACTATAACGAACTTGAACGATCTCTTTGCCTGCTGATTTTAAGTAAGATTCCACTGCGATATTATGAGGTTTGTTTCCCCAATCTTCTCCAACAACAAAAACATCGACATTCAACTCCTTGCAGGCAGAGGCATATTCAAGCTCATGATAGGGGCGAACAATATCGACACAACTTAACGCCTGTAACATTTCTAAACGTTGATCGAGCGGGATAACAGGTACGTTGGGCTTATAAGAATTCACCACGTGATCAGAGGCAACACCAACGATTAATACATCGCCTAATGTTTTACAGTATTGTAGTAAAGTAAGGTGGCCTACATGTAACAAATCAAAAGTGCCTACCGTATATACGATCATGTGCTATTTAACTCCTGCGTCAAAGTGATATTCATTAGTGTGCTGTAACGATCTGGTAGATTTTTATATAAGTTCCCAGCCATAAAGGAATGTTATTCCAAGAGTATAAATAGTGAGGAGATAGACATTAATCGAATTTCCAGAAAGTTTGGGTGTTTTAAATTGCGATACGTTCAGTGCCGCGAGAACTAAACAGCTAGCATAAAGAACGACAGAAAATGTTCCCTCATTAAAAAATCGTTCAAATAAAAATATAAAAACGAGAATGATATTGTTGTTGTCTAGAGCCAATCCTGTGTATTTCGATTCGCCAGAAAGGCCAAATGTGTTAAAGTAGCTAAGCCGTATTCCACTAGCAGCAAGTATTACAAAAGCACCTAGAAGAAATAATGGATCAAATTTTCCATAGCTCAGCAGAAGAATAGCTGGAGCGGCTCCATAGTTGACAATGTCTATTAGCGAATCAAGCTGCGTACCAAATGTCTTGTCGTTATCTGTCCGACTCTTCATTCTTTGTGCAACAAGCCCATCCGCCCAGTCAAAAGCAACGGCCCAAATCATGCCAATCATTGCTGCGTAGTAATTACTTAGAATACTGAAGTAAATAGCTAATAATGTACAGGCCAACCCAGCAAGAGAGCACTGATTAGCACGATCTTTTACATAAGAAAGAATGGTAGGTTGTAAGCCTTGAACTTGTGCATTATGTGCAGCCATAGTAATCCTAAAAGTGAAATTCAACTATCTTAATCGGCGCTCACACTCATTGGTTTTTAATGAGAGTGGGCGTCTGCGTTATTTTTTTTGCCCATAATAAATCTTCTGGGCACGGGCTAATATTGCTCAATTGAGCAATGTTGTACTTAAACTTTTCGGCTGTGGCTGATAGCAGCAGAGCAAATAATATATGCAGATAAGCACCCCTAAATTGCCTGCTGGACAACGGGGCGTAATACGGAGGATAGTGGCAGGTTGCCAGTTGCCTGTACGAGTGATTATACGCTTTATTATGACCTACGCACAGCGATTTGTTTTTTTAATAGCGCTGCGCAACTGACAACACGTGGTGTGAGCCTTGCGCGGCCTATCAATTTAATGTGCGAGTAGGGTCGTTCGGTAAATATATGTATCATAGAAGATCCTGTACAGAGTAATTTAGCCCCTTTGCTGATTCCTAAACACAAAAGAAAACCCTGCGTTAACAGGTCTTCTTCGAGGGAAATCTAAGTCTTTCTAAGGTATGGTTGCTTTTAATTAACAGGTTAATTCCATGAAAATATCAGCTCTAATAATAATACTAACTTCATTTTTATTGTCAGTATGTGGTGGCGAGTCAAACTCGAACGCTACAGACACGCCTCCAACAGGCGATAATGCTGATTCTGAAACCCAAAGTGCCAATGGTATATGGAAGGCGGATGGGAAATTCTCGACTCTACTTGTTTTGGTTCAGTTAATCCTGATGGGTCCTCGCTGAGAATAACCAACACTGGTGAGGTTTCATTAACCACTACTGATTGTCAATTGGTAGGCACAATCAGCCAAACTACAACCAACAATATCCTGGATTTGGCCATCTCAACCACAGGAGATAGCTGTGCTTCCGGGAGGTGAATATGCCGGTTTCACAGCATATAGTGGTTTAGAAATTGATGATGATGGAAATGCATCTGAAGAATTAATTATGCTGATGAATAACGACCAGTTAGGCTTCGGTTACAATATGCAAAAGGTGACACCGTAGCCCGAGCTAACTCATTAATAATAGCAGCGAATTTTTGCACTACCTGAAATGCAACCCCTAGGATCTCCAGATTTTAGGGGTTTTTTCACAGGTCAATCAGTACTAGGTTCAATTTCACAATACTCTTAGTGACTAAAATTACTCACCTTTGTTCTCACTCTCTTCATACGACTTTCCTATGCCACTTGGTGGCTGAAACACTCAAGAGTGAGAGCCTTATTAGGTGCTATTTACTCACTCACCAGTCAAACTGGCCACACCCATACCATACAAGCCATAGAGACAAACGATTACTCACAGAACCAGTAACAATCCAACGTAACAAAAGACACCTCCGCCCCCTGTTAATGCGCCCTAATCGGCTTTAGTGATTAGGTACAATACAGGTAACAGTTGGGTAACAATATACTTGACGCGGGGTCTAAATAGACTTAGATTGGTGTCATCAGGTGGATGTAAGTAGTTTGCGTAAATCATTGAATTACATAGGTATTTGACTATACCAAAGGAAAACCGCCCATAGCTCAGCTGGTTAGAGCAGTCGACTCATAATCGATTGGTCGTAGATTCAAGTCCTACTGGGCCCACCATTATTCCTACCATATAGGTCAATCGAAAATAAGTTTTTAATTGATTGCCATTCAGAAAAAACATACCAAAAAAAACCCACACGAATGCAGGTTTTTTATTGTTTTCATTAAGACTATTTGTTTTTAAAACTTCATGCCAAGTGAAAGCCCATTTATCTCCGCTCCATCTTTATCATAATATTGCATGTATTCAAGATTGAGCCCATTCTCAAAATCTATACCCAAACCATAGGAGAAATCATCCTCACTACCTGATTCCTTTTCACCGATTGACGAGTCAACGACAGAAACCTCAAATTTAGTAAAACCAATAATTGCATATGGCTTGATTTGTCCTGACTCAGAGTTAAATTTTAAATAAGCACCATAATAATAATCAATCTCAGATGTAATAGTGTCACCAAAAGAATCAACTAAAGAGTCATCACCAATACCAATTCCTAATCTAAACTCACCAGACATATTGTCACTCATAACTGAACCATAGGTGCCTGTGATAGCTTTATAATCTAAGGAAGCATCTCCCCCATCTAATTCGAATTTTGTAGCACTCGCAGAATAGTAGTTTTCTGATTGGGCTGTTGAAATAAGAGAAAGGGCAAAAAGCGTAGCAAATATTTTTTTCATTTTTATTCCTTATTTTTTTTGAGGATAAATATTACTATTATATTTATATAGATAACTGTTAACTTTTTTACAGATTACAATTTATCTACAAAATACATATTTGCATACATTATTTATTAAGGCAAGAGTAAATAAGTTGTCGATTTACTTACAAAAATAAACTGGATGTGCAAACAAATGCCCAAAACAGGGTCAGTCGACAGTTTGAGCACCTGTTGCAACCAAAAAGCAAAAAAAACCTACACGAATGCAGGCTTTTCTAAATATTTATACTCTGTTAACTAAAAAGTGAAGCCAAATGATAATCCATTAAACTCAACACTTTCCTTGTCTATGTATTTCATATACTCAATATTTAGTCCATTAGCAAAATCAACACCTACGCCATACGACAAATCATCTTCAGAATCTGACTGTGAGGCTGTAGAGTTACTAAGTTCAAGCTTTCCTCTGGTCAAACCAATAGCAAAGTATGGTTTAGTTGCGCCTTCAGATGGGTGAATTTTCATATATGCACCAAACATATTCTTAATTTTAAAGTCAATATTGTTAAAATCATCTGACCCCGCGCTGAGCCCCAATCTAAATTCACTAGTTATATTAGGACTTAAACTAGATCCAATTTTTCCTATAATTACTTTTGGGCTTGGTCCATCTATACCAAGCGCTTCAATCTCAACAGAAGCTAAACTTATTCCTTTATAGCTTTCTGCATGAGCTACTGAACACATAATCAAAGCAAAGAATATTACTGTTAATTTTTTCATTTTCATTCCTTATTTTTTTGAGGATAAATTTTTTACTATTGTAGTCAATAATCAGCTTATATAAAGATTGACTAACCAACTATCTTATACACATTTATGTATTTATGTATAGTGAAAATTCAAGTAAGCATTCACTTTACTTACAAAAATAAACTGAATGTGCTAACAAATACCCAAAACAGGGACAGTCGACTCATAATCGACTGGTAGTAGGTTTAAGTCCTATTGCGCCTTTATACCAAAAGGGTGTATCGTTATAAAAATAATCAAAACTCAACAATTACTATAGTCAAAGTTACGCGCCTTATCTTAGATATCTTAAGTCATCATGACGGCCTATTCACTCTGGCAGTTAATGGATTTTTGCATGCAACTTAAAACTGTTAAAGTTAAAAGTAATACAAAAAAATTTATTTAATAAATTGAAGGTTTGCTAATGCTTAGGCTCAGCTTTCTTATTATAGTCTCGATTGCCATCACCGCATGCGCTGCACCCAGTAAAATGAAGGTCAATTATGACTCTACTGAGGTATCAGCAGAGGCCGCTCTTCAAAGAGAACTGGCCCTCAAAAAAATTCTAAGTTACAAAAAACGCCTTAATACAGTGTCTTACCCGATCCTTAAGGCCGCTACAAAGTTTTGCACCGCCAAAAGATCCTATTCCATGGGTGCTCGCGGATCCTCCAGTAGCGACTACAAAGATGCCTGGCGAACCACAGCCAATAAAATTTTTAGTGGTGATGAATATACTGTGACATGGGTTGCCGAACAGGGTCCTGCCGCCAAGTCAGGGCTCGCTGTCAATGATCGAATACTGTCAATTAATGACGTTGAGTTTGGCACTAGCAACC
>Ga0213868_10006170_pt1 | contig 10631 bp, 9 predicted proteins | sample PICome_9_FD_160087 | JGI IMG/M metagenome (GOLD analysis project Ga0213868, IMG submission 160087) | Coastal seawater microbial communities near Pivers Island, North Carolina, United States - PICO127 | ecosystem: Environmental > Aquatic > Marine > Coastal | place: USA: North Carolina | collected...
AAGGGGCGGTTCAAATACCCTGTTTAGCGCAGCGTTATGATTGTTGATGCCACTTTGCGAAAACGGCTTTTTGTTTTGTTCAGTGCGCCATGCATCAAAAGCTGTCAGCGCCGCCAAATCAATCTTTGCAATGTCTGTGCTGCCAAAATACGGAATCATCCATCGACGCAATGCTGAGATGTAATCTCTATAAGATTGCTTGCCTGTGCCGTTGTCTAACGCGTCTTGCATGCGTTTAAGGGCATATTCTGCGACGTGTTTGAATTTGCGGGTTTGGGCGGGAAGCTTGTTTTTTATGCGTGCCTGCGTTTCGTAAAGCAACTCCCACGCTCGCTCTACCGCCTCGTCCAAATTGTCAGTCTTTGTGCTCTTTACGATGCGTTTGCCGTTATCCAGCGTCAGTCGCGCGTACCAATTCTCGCTACCCTGCCGCTTATCCAGCTTCAGTTTCTTGTGCACATTGACTGTTGTTATGCCGTAGCTCATCGTCGCTTGTTTTCGCTAAGTGCCTGTTGCTGAACACTATACGGCAAAACGAGACAAAATGCAGTACAAACTACGCACGGACTGTGTACGAGTTGTGTACGAAGTTGGGCAAACTATATCTTTTGCTTTTTTGGAATAAGTCTAGCAAAAACAACAAGATCTTGGAGGCGGGTACCGGAATCGAACCGGTCTACTCGGATTTGCAATCCGGTGCATAGCCTGCCTGCCCACCCGCCGTCAGTCGTGTTGATTAGTCAGACCCGCGCGCGGCGTCAAGACCAATTGCCCAAGTTTTGTACTCGGCTCCAGAAAACTGCGCATAAATCTCTGCAAACAACCACCCAGATCAATCCCGGAAAAACCGGCTTTCCTTGATCTGCTCCCAGGCCCAAACCACCTCTTGCAGCCGTTCCTCGTCGGACCGGTCCCCACCGTTCATATCTGGGTGAAGATCCTTCACCAAGCCTTTGTATTGCTTTCGAATTTCTGGCTTGGTCCAAGTATCGCGCGCATCCAGGATTTCCAAAGCTTTCCGCTCGGTTGACGGCAGTTTGCGGGTCGCCGCCGCTGGGTTAATCTTGCCGGGGTTTTGTGTCGCCTTTTCGCCCAAAATCTCCATCGGGTCGTTAACGCCCAAACGCGACCACACATGCCCTTCATCGGCGCGCTTGGTAAACGGCTTGGTTTCGCGCCCCCAAACCCGGTCCTTATCGGCAAAGGCCGCCAGCTCATCCTCGGTGCTGCCCTGAAAGAAATTCCACTTCAGGTTATATTCGCGCACATGGTCTTTGCAAAACCACAAGAACTCATCCAGCTGATCGGGATTTTTCGGCGCCCGGTACAAGCCCGGCTCATCACAACCGCCAAACTCACAGGTCTTTTTTGACGTCTCAAACGCCCCAGACATCCCGCGCCGCCCGGTCTTGCGTTTCTTCTTATCCGAAGAAACGCGCATATCGAATTCAAATGGAGGACGTGTCGCCATGTTACTTGCCTTTCCGACTCGGAGGCGAGAGTTTAGACCATTGGCCAACGGATAGAAGGGGGTTGACAGAAATATGAGTGTTGAAGACGAGATTAAAGACAAACTGACCGAGGCCTTTGCGCCAGACCAACTGGATGTGGTCAATGACAGCCATAATCACGCGGGCCATGCAGGCGATGATGGCACAGGAGAGACGCATTTCAACGTCACCATCCGCGCCGCAGCCTTTGGGCCGCTATCGCGTGTTGCCCGCCACCGCGCCGTCCACAAAGCGCTTGGCCCCGACCTTATCGGCCGCATCCACGCTCTTGCTCTTGCTCTTGATATCGGCTAAAACGAGGCGCGCTTGGTCCTTCATCATGGCTCAAATACCTAAAAAACGCCGGGGTCACGAAATCCCCGGCGCAAATTCAAGCCAAACTTAACCTTCAGCCACCAGACCCGCCGCTTCAATCCCGGCCAAAGCCGCAATCAAATCATTGTCCGATGTATCGCCGGTCACTCCAACTGCCCCCAGCAGCGCACCCTTGGCATCGCGCAGCAAAACGCCGCCCTTTACGGGTACAAACCGCCCGTCAAACAGCCCGTTCATCGCATCGACAAACACTGCTTGGGCTTCGCCGCGGGCCTGAATGGCTGTGCCACCAAGGCCCACCATGATGCATCCATAGGCTTTACCGCGCGCAATATCAAACCGGCCTGCACTTGCGCCATCGCTGCGCTCAAAGGCTATCAAATGGCCACCAGCATCCAGTACCACGACCGACAAAGGCTTGAACCCCGCCGCATCGCCCTTCGCCATAATGCCCTTAATGATCGTTTTTGCTTTGCGTAAATTCAGTGCCATGTTCTATCCCATCGCTTTCAATTGCAACCGGCGCGCATGCAGTACCGGTTCGGTATAGCCCGAAGGCTGTTCTTTGCCTTTGAACACCAGATCACAGGCCGCCTGAAACGCGATCCCGTCAAATCCCGGTGACATCGGGTTATAGGCGGCGTCCCCCGCATTCTGGCGGTCCACCACAGCGGCCATCTTCTTCATCGCCGCCATCACCTGCGCTTCGGTCACCACGCCGTGGTGCAACCAATTGGCCAGCGCCTGGGATGAAATGCGGCAGGTTGCGCGGTCTTCCATCAAGGCCACATCATGGATGTCCGGCACCTTGGAACAGCCGACGCCTTGATCAACCCAACGCACCACATATCCTAATATACCTTGGGCATTGTTCTCAATTTCCTCGGCGATCTCGGCCTCGGACCAGTTCACACCTGTCGCGAGTGGCACCGTCAACAGCGCGTCAAGCGTGGCGCGCGCGCCGCCCTTGGCCAGCGTGTCTTGCACGGCTTTCACATTGACCTTGTGGTAATGTATGGCGTGCAACGTGGCCGCGGTGGGCGAAGGTACCCAAGCACAGTTTGCGCCCGCCTTGGGGTGGCCAATCTTTGCCTCCAGCATCGCGGCCATAAGGTCAGGCATGGCCCACATGCCTTTGCCGATCTGTGCGCGCCCGCGCAAACCACAGGCCAAACCGATATCAACATTGCGCGTCTCATAGGCTGCAATCCAGGCTGCGTTCTTCATCTCGCCTTTGCGCACCATTGGTCCGGCTTCCATCGAGGTGTGAATTTCATCCCCGGTCCGGTCCAGGAACCCGGTGTTGATGAACGCGACCCGGTTCTTTGCGGCCCGAATACATTCTTTCAGGTTCGCACTGGTGCGGCGCTCTTCGTCCATGATCCCCAGCTTGACGGTATTGGCAGGCAGCCCCAGAGCGCCTTCAACACGGGTGAAAATCTCATCCGCAAAGGCTACTTCGGCAGGCCCGTGCATCTTTGGTTTCACCACGTAAACCGAACCATGGGCCGAATTGCGCGCACCGTCCGTCTTTTTCAAATCATGCATTGCGCAAGCAAGCGTCACAAATGCATCCATAATACCTTCGGGCACTTCATGGCCTTCACGGTCAATGATCGCAGGGTTGGTCATCAAATGGCCCACGTTGCGCACCAACATCAACGACCGCGTCTTCACCGACAGCGGCGTGCCGGTGGGCGTTTTATAGGTCACATCCTCGTGCAGCTTGCGGGTAAAGCTCTTGCCCCCCTTTGAAACCTCCTCGGCGAGGTCCCCTTTCATCAGGCCCAACCAGTTGGAATAGGCCTGCACTTTATCTTCGGCATCAACCGTCGCCACCGAATCTTCGCAATCCATAATCGTGGACAGCGCCGATTCAAGATTGACCGACGCAATCCGCGCAGGATCCGTTTTGCCAATCGTATGATTTGAATCTAACACAACTTCTATCTTCAAGCCATTGTTTTCAAACAACACCATCTGCGCGTCGCCGTCAGCCGCATGGCCGATATATTGCGCAGGGCGTGCGAGAACCAAAGCCCCCTTGGCCGAGGAAAGCTGCAACGCGGCCCCTGCCTCAATACCCGTTACATTCGCCCATTTTGCCCCAACCAGCGGCACGGCCTCATCCAAAAAGGCTTTGGCATAGGCCACAACCCGCGCGCCCCGCGCCGCATCAAAGCCTTTGCCTGTTGGCAAATCGCCCATCGCATCGGTGCCATAAAGCGCGTCATAAAGGCTGCCCCAGCGCGCATTGGCCGCGTTCAACGCAAAGCGCGCATTGGTCACCGGCACCACCAACTGGGGCCCGGCAATCGCTGCAATCTCGGGGTCTACATTTGTTGTTTCAATGCTGAAATCGGCACCTTCAGGTTCCAGATAGCCGATGTCCTTTAAAAACGCAGTGTAGGCTGCAGGGTCGGTCGGCTGCCCTTTGCGGGCAATATGCCACGCATCAATCTGCGCCTGAAGGTCGGCGCGTTTCGCCAGCAGCGCGCGGTTCTTTGGGCCAAGATCATGGATCGCGTCCGAAATACCCGCCCAAAACGCATCAGCCGCAACGCCAGTTCCGGGCAAAACCTTGTCTTCGACAAACCGGACCAAATCCGCGTCTACCGTGATCTCGTTTTTCTTCACCATCTGTGCCATTGCTCTGCGTCTCCCCTTGCAAGCTTCCACCGTGTTTAGGAGAGGTTTTTTCCAAAAGCAACCGAATTGGTAATCTTTATTATCCAGTTTGGACGAATTACTTTCAGATCATTTTTGACAATACTTACGTCTTGCCCGCCTTTTTTCGCTCTCCCCGGCAACGGTCGGAACAATAGCGCACTTCGTCCCACACCTTTGCCCAAGCCTTTCGCCAGGTAAAAGGCCGTCCACATGTGGCACAGCTCTTCTGCGGAAGATCTTGTTTCTTAATCCCTTTGGGCATCACAAATCCAAAAATAGCTGGCCCACGGGGGCAGGGCGCGCACGCCGCATCCCCCCCTTACGGTCATTGAAAAACAACGGGTTTTGCGCAGGGCTGGAGTGGGTTTCAATCAACACGGCGGCATCTGCCGCAAAACGATCCTCTTGCCGCAAGCCCCCCATCGCGGCCCGTGCAGCCCTTGCGGCGACAGTCACATCAATCACGGGCTCAGGATAACGCAGTCCCAAAATCCCCTGCGCCCCAGGCCATTTCCAAGGCATTTGCAAGAAACCATCCGGCACGCCGACCAATTCCGGCACCCAGCGCCGCGTAAAACTGCCCGTCGGGTCTTGGTCCAACCCTTGCTTGATCGGGTTGTATATCCGCAAACGGTTGATCCCAGACATGCCCGATTGCATCTGGATTTGTGGCCAATGAATACCGGGGTCATAATCGGTAAATCGCTGTGCTAAAACATGCCCCACCGCGCGCCAATCCAACCACAGATGATGGGTCGCCACCGAGGTCAGCATCGCGCGCGCCCGAAAATTGATCCAGCCGGTCGCCGCCAAATAGCGCATACACGCATCCAGATAGGGAAGGCCGGTTTGCCCTGCAGCCCAAGCGTCAAACATTGCGCCATGGGCCATCCGCCCCGGCAACCTATCCGCAGCACTGTGCGTCGCCACGTGCTCCATCTGCGGCGCGTGTTCCAGCTTTTGGGTGAAATGCGCGCGCCACGCGATCCGGCTTTGAAACGCGCGCAGGTTGGCGGCCCAGTCCGGCCCCGGCCGTGCGGCCAGTTGCGCCACCGCAGCTCGTTCTACCTCACGCGCCGACAGCGCCCCTACGGCCACTAGGGCGATAGCCGCGAACAGGCCCGCTCGGCGCTCAAGGGCGCTGACATTGACCGCCGGTATGCCAAACCCCGCTGCGCCAAAAAGCTGTCAATCAAGGCCACACCTTGCGCGCGCGCCCCCATTTGCCGGTGCGGGCAAACATCCGGCGCCATCCGTAACGCCCGCGCATTGGGAATAACCCCCGGTTCAATCCCCGCAACCATCTGCAGGGCAGGGGCCGCAAGCACCTCGGATTCGGCATAATCCGTGCGCGCCGTATCCCAACCTGCACGGCCCCGCACACCGCGCAGCACACCGCCGGTTTGCAGCTCCGTCCACTCAATCCCAGCCTCGCGCGCCCAAGCCATAACCCGTTGATCGCGCAAAAAAGTCCACGCATTTCCAACCTCTTGATGGCTCACAATCCGCGTCACCGCGTTTTGCTTGCAAAGCCGCGCCAGCACCTCCACAGCATCGCCCACCCGCACCACCAATGGCGCGCCAAGTCCCGCCAAATCACGCCGTAGCCCGGCCAGCGTTTCGCCTAAAAACTCCCATTGCCGCGCTGAAGTGTCTGGCAGCGCCCAATACTCCGGCTCGGCAATATACAGCGGCAAAACCGCGCCAAGGCTTGCGCCAAAACACAAGGCCGCATGGTCTTCGACCCGCAAATCGCGCTTATACCAAACAAGAACATTCATAGAACATAGATGTAGCGGTTGCGATAGATTCGTAAACCCCTATTTGTGGTGCAGCAGTGGTTGAACCCTTTGCACCCCGGCGCTAACGTGGCGCCAAATGACCCCCAGACAAAGGCCAAACGCATGACCAACCCATCCCCAAAAGCGATCCTTTTGGCCGATTACACGCCTTTTCCCTATCTGCTTGATCATGTTGCCCTGCATTTCAAATTGCATCCTACCCAAACCTGCGTGCGTGCGCGTCTGTCTTTCGCGCCAAACCCTGCTGCAAAAGGCGATCTACGGCTGGATGGTGAAAACCTAATCCTCAAGTCCTTGTCGTTGAACGGTAATCCCCTTGCCCACACGCCAGACGCAACCGGCCTGACCATCCCCGCCGCCGACCTGCCCAATGGTCCTTTCACGCTGGAAACCGAGGTGGAGATTTCGCCCCAAACCAACACGTCGCTTGACGGTCTTTACATGTCGGGTGGCATGTATTGCACGCAGTGCGAGGCGCAGGGCTTTCGCAAAATCACCTTCTACCCCGATCGCCCCGATGTGATGGCCCGCTTTGACGTGACGATGGAAACCGACATGCCGGTGAAACTGTCAAACGGCAATCCAACGGGCCAAGATTCAGGGCAGGGCGCGTGGCACGACCCATGGCCCAAACCTGCCTACTTGTTCGCACTCGTCGCAGGCGATCTTGTCGCCCATTCCGACATATTCACCACCATGTCGGGCCGCAAAGTTGCGCTGAACATCTATGTCCGGCCCGGCGACGAACATAAATGCGCCTATGCTATGGATAGCCTGATCCGTTCGATGAAATGGGACGAAGAGGTTTATGGTCGCGAATATGATCTTGATATCTTTAACATTGTCGCGGTCGATGATTTCAACATGGGGGCGATGGAAAACAAAGGGTTGAACATTTTCAACTCCAAACTGGTTTTGGCGACCCCCGAAACCGCCACCGATGATGATTATGCCCGCATTGAGGCGGTTATTGCGCATGAGTATTTCCACAACTGGACCGGCAACCGCATCACCTGCCGCGATTGGTTCCAGCTTTGCTTGAAAGAAGGCCTCACCGTTTATCGCGACCAGCAATTTTCGGGCGATATGCGCAGCCATGCCGTCAAGCGGATCGAAGACGTCCTCACCTTACGCGCCCGCCAGTTTCGTGAGGATGGCGGCCCCTTGGCCCATGCCGTACGCCCCGACAGCTATGTGGAGATCAACAATTTCTACACCGCCACCATCTATGAAAAAGGCGCCGAGGTGATCGGGATGCTGAAATCCTTGGTGGGTGATGCTGGCTACAAAGCCGCCCTTGACCTTTATTTCACCCGCCACGACGGCAATGCCGCCACGATTGAAGATTGGCTTCAGGTGTTCGAGGATGCCACAGGCCGCGATTTGACCCAGTTCAAACACTGGTACACTCAGGCAGGCACCCCGCAAGTCACGGTGAAAGATGACTTTAAGAACGGCACCTATACTCTTCACCTAGAACAGAAAAACCCCGCAACGCCCAGCCAGAAACACAAGGATCCAAAGGTCATTCCTGTGGCCGTTGGCCTGATCAATCCTAACGGTGATGAGGTGGCGCCAACAACCGTGCTGGAACTCACCAAACCCAGCCAAAGCTTCACCTTCACAGGTCTCGCAGCCCGTCCAACTCCCTCCATCCTGCGCGGCTTTTCGGCCCCCGTCATCTTGACCCGCGAAACCACCCCCGCCGAACGCGCTTTCCTGCTCGCACATGACACCGACCCTTTCAACAAATGGGAGGCCGGGCGCGCCTTGGCCAAGGACGTGCTGACCCGCAAAATCACCGATAACGGCGCGACCTCGCCCGATTGGTTATCTGCGATCGAAACCGTCACCTTTGATGAGACTTTGGACCCCGCCTTTCGCGCCTTGACCCTGCGACTGCCGGGTGAGGATGACATCGCCCAAACCCTGCACGCCGCAGGCCATGTGCCGGATCCGGCGACCATTCACATCGCCCGCCAAACTATGCTGGCCGATCTTGCTCAACATCTCGCCCCGCGCTTGCCCACCCTTGTGGCCACCCTCGCCACACCTGACCCCTTTGATCCGGGCGCTGTTGCCGCAGGCCGCCGGTCGCTACGCCTTGGCGCTTTGGCTTTGCTGTCGCGCCTGGACGAGGGCAAGGCGGCCACCGAAGCCTATACTACCGCTAATTCCATGACAGACCAAATGGGCGCTTTGGCGACGCTTTTGGATATCGGCCAAGGCCAGCCGCAAATCGCGGCCTTCCGCCAGCAATGGCAATCCGACCGCCTTGTGATGGACAAATGGTTCGCGCTGCAAGTGGCCTATGCCGCCCCCGACATGGCAGCAAAAACCACACATGCCCTAACCCAAGACCCTGATTTCGATTGGAAAAACCCCAACCGCTTCCGCGCCGTCATCGCCTCGCTTTCGGGCAATCACGCAGGCTTTCACCACGCCTCGGGCGCAAGCTATGTGCTGCTGGCCGATTGGCTGATAAAACTTGACCCCGTAAACCCGCAAACCGCCGCCCGCATGTCTACTGCCTTTGAAACCTGGCCCCGCTACGGCGCGGAGGCCCAAGCGCTCATCCGCGCCCAGTTGGAGCGCATCAAGGCAAGCAAAACCCTCAGCCGCAATCTTGGCGAAATGGTGGGGCGTATGCTGGCGGCTCAAGACCCGGCTTGAACCTACCCGCACAAGAAAGTAAAACACCCGCAAGCCAATAAAGGGACGCGCCATGCTTGATCTGACCTATGAAAACCCGAAGCCAAAGGTCATCGCCGGGGCCAAGCATGATTGGGAACTCGTGATCGGGTTGGAAATCCACGCCCAAGTCTCGTCCAACGCCAAACTGTTTTCCGGTGCCTCGACCAAAGTCGGCGCTGAACCCAATTCCAACGTGTCTTTCGTCGATGCCGCGATGCCCGGAATGTTGCCTGTGATCAACGAATTTTGTGTTGAACAAGCCGTCCGCTCTGGCCTTGGCCTGAAAGCACAGATCAACCTTACCTCGGCCTTTGACCGTAAAAACTACTTCTACCCCGACCTGCCGCAAGGCTATCAGATCAGCCAGCTTTACCACCCCATCGTGGGCGAAGGCGAAGTGCTGGTCGAACTCGCACCCGGCATCGCCCGGCTTGTGCGTGTGGAACGCATCCACTTGGAACAAGACGCGGGCAAATCCATCCATGACATGGACCCCACCATGTCTTTCGTCGATTTCAACCGAACAGGCGTGGCGTTGATGGAAATCGTCAGCCGCCCTGATATCCGCTCGGCCGAAGAAGCCACGGCCTATGTCACCAAACTGCGCCAAATTCTGCGCTATCTCGGCACCTGTGACGGCAACATGCAAAACGGCAACCTGCGCGCCGATGTGAACGTGTCGGTTTGCCGCGCGGGCCAGTATGAAAAATACCAAGCGACCCAAGATTTCAGCCACCTTGGCACGCGCTGCGAAATCAAGAACATGAACTCCATGCGTTTCATGACCCAAGCCATTGATTATGAAGCACGCCGCCAAATCGCGATTATTGAGGATGGTGGTGCTGTTCACCAAGAAACTCGCCTCTATGATCCGGACAAAGGCGAAACCCGCTCGATGCGCAGCAAGGAAGAGGCGCATGATTACCGCTATTTCCCATGCCCTGATCTGTTGCCGTTGGAAATTGATCAGGCGTGGGTCGATGATATCGCAGCCACGATGCCCGAACTGCCCGATGCCAAGAAAGCGCGTTTCATGACCGATTTTGGCCTGACCGATTATGATGCCAACGTGCTAACCGCCGACCTCGACAGCGCGGGCTTTTTCGAAACCGTCGCCAAAGGTCGTGATGGCAAGATCACCGCGAACTGGGTCATCAATGAACTTTTTGGCCGTTTGAACAAAGAAAGCCTCACCATCGCCGACACGCCGATGTCTGCCGATCAGTTGGGCGGCATCATTGATCTGATTGGTTCGGGTGAGATTTCGGGAAAAATGGCCAAGGATTTGTTTGAACTGGTCTGGACCAAGGGCGGCATCCCATCCGAAGTTGCCGCCGCAAACGGTATGAAGCAGGTGACCGATACCGGCGCTATTGAGGCCGCAGTCGATGACATCATCGCCGCCAACCCCGATCAGGTGGAAAAGGCCAAGGCTAACCCCAAACTGGCCGGCTGGTTCGTGGGTCAGGTCATCAAGGCCACAGGCGGCAAGGCCGCCCCTGCGATGGTCCAAGCGCTGGTCGCGCAAAAACTGGGGCTGTAACGCGCCTTACGCTTTTATCCGCTACGGCTTGATTACTTCAAACCCGGCTTGGGCCAAAACCGCCTTTTTATTGGCCCCAGCTGCCGGACACACTGC
>Ga0213868_10006172_pt1 | contig 10630 bp, 11 predicted proteins | sample PICome_9_FD_160087 | JGI IMG/M metagenome (GOLD analysis project Ga0213868, IMG submission 160087) | Coastal seawater microbial communities near Pivers Island, North Carolina, United States - PICO127 | ecosystem: Environmental > Aquatic > Marine > Coastal | place: USA: North Carolina...
ACGATAACGAGATTGTCAAAACTCGTATTCTTGATGAATGCTGGCCCTGAAATAAGTGTAGCTTCAACTAAAGCATTCACATCACAATTATTTACACTCTTGCTGCTGACTGTTGTTGTCTCAAGAAAGTTTGGAAATATTGAAAACAATATGGTTAAGGATCTTAGAAAAATTAATTCAGTAATCGATAGCATATATCAACTTGAAACTGATATTAAAAAAATAGCATCAAAATTTAAAAACAAAGAACACACATTATTTTTAGGCAAAGGGAGTTCTTATCCAGTAGCTTTAGAAGCGGCACTTAAATTAAAAGAAATATCATACATACATGCATCTGCTTACCATTCAGGTGAACTTAAACATGGACCATTAGCCCTAGTAGATAAAAAGATGCCTGTTGTATGCTTTTTACCAGATAATCACTTAGCCAAACTTGTTTTATCTAATCTTGCAGAAGTTGAGGCAAGACAGGGACAAACATTTATATTCACTAATAAGAAAATTCCTAAGAAAAATAACAAAGTTGAAATCATTAAAATGCCCGATTGCCCAGATCTAATAGTGCCTATTCTGTATATCATTCCTGCGCAATTTTTAAGCTACCATGTAGCACTCAAGAAAAAGACTGACGTAGACAAGCCAAGGAATTTGGCAAAATCAGTCACAGTAGAGTAGTTCCTTTTGAATAGGATGGGTATAAGATAATGCCGCAAGCTGACAGCTAAGCTAATTCTTAATAGCTCTTGTCATTAAATAGCTCTGTACTACAGTATTATTTTGGAAATACTCAAATAATAAATCTTCTACAGCATTTCTAAATTCAGTGAGTTTTTCTGGATTAGGCTCTAATAGTTTTATGGTAGCGCCTATGGGACCTATGTATGCCTCAAGAGCAACTCTCATATGAGCGGGACTAAGCGCTGGGTTACCATATTCAGCTCTATGGAAAGTTATATCCCTAACACTTCTTCCAAGACGTTTTTTTATAACCTCGACTTCACCCCACATTACTGGAGGACTTATATCTTTTGGTGCTGACGGATTATATTTTCCTGTAAGGATGAATAATCTTCCCGTTAATAATTCTGGAGGCCATGTAGAAAAGGCAACAACTCCTCCGGGTTTCAATACCCTCAGCATTTCTTTTAAAGCTATCTCGGGGCGTGGCGCAAACATGTGTCCAAATTGACTAAGAACAAAGTCAAATTCATTGTCTTTATATGGTAAATCTTCAACATCTGCAATTTGAAAATCTATATTGAGATTAGATATTTGAGCATTTTCTTTTGCTCTCATTATAAGCTCAGGGGTTAAATCAGATCCAGTAACTTTGGCACCAACCTGAGCTGCTGTTAAAGCTACTACACCTGTGCCACAACCTACATCAAGTAATCTGTCATCCCTATGAACACCAGCAAACTTAATAAGTTCAGGAGCAGCTAATGCCGTAACCGTTTCAAATGCTGCAAATGTGCTCCACATTTTTTTTGCCTTATCTTTAATAGATGAAATATCAGACATGATTACCCTCTATAATTTTTGATGTACATTTAGCAGTAACAATAAAGAGAATGACAAGACTATATACTTTCATATACTTAGTATGGCAAAGTAATCTGCTTATTGAAATAAGTCAATATAGAGAATTGAATAAAGAATACATATCTAGATTTAAGGTACATTCGATTGAGTGAGAATGCTTTTCAAATTTAATTATTTGAACAGCAATTGTCAGAATCAGCACAACATCCATCACTGCAACAGCTACTGCTGCATTGTCCAGTCTCACAACCATCACTGCAACAACCATCCGCGCAGCAAGTATACTTGCAACATGTTTCTAATGTATCTTTTTGTTCTGTCATAATAGTTCTCTATTTATTAATTTTATCTATAATCTACAATTATCATAAATAACAATTTAAAAACAGTGTGTTGAAGCAAAATAAATAAAATCAATCAGTAACAGTGGATGATTCTTAGAATCATAAGGTAATTTAATACCCTATTAAACTACCTGTATCTATAATATCTCCGCTGTCCTATAATCACGCTTTAACATTAGCAATCTTAATAATATGCCCACTTCATCAAGAATAGAAATACCTGAAAAAGATAGAAAAGATCTAGGCAATATCTTAAAAATGTTTCCCTACATATGGGCTTTTAAGTCAAGAGTAATATTCGCTCTGATGTTTTTAGTTATTGCAAAGTTAGCAACTGTTGCAGTTCCAATATTATTAAAAGAGATAATAGATTCTCTTAATACCGAAAAGACTTTATTGATTCTTCCTCTCGGTCTTCTGATTGCGTATGGCGCATTAAGACTTACTTCAGCTTTATTTAATGAGCTCAGAGATATTTTATTTGCAAAGGTTAGATATCATGCTGTTTATGAAATATCAGTTAAAGTCCTAGATCATCTTCATAAAATGTCTTTACGATTCCATTTAGAAAGACAAACTGGTTCTATTATTAGGGATCTTGAAAGAGGGACTCAAAGCTTATCATCTTTAATCAATTACATGATATTTATTATTTTGCCAACTATTATTGAGGTCATTCTCGTCGGAGCAATTTTATTAATAACCTACGATATTAGTTTTGCATTGATAATACTTCTAACGATTATTGTATACATACTATTTACATTAAAAGTCACTAATTGGAGAATGAATTTTAGACACGATATGAACCGTCATGATTCAGCAGCAAACTCAATTGCTGTTGATAGTTTATTAAACTATGAAACTGTAAAATATTTTAATAATGAGCGATACGAAATAAAAAGATATGGTGATGTTTTGTTCAAGTGGGAGACAGCAGCAATGCAAAGTATGACAACCATGTCATTATTAAATTTTGGCCAAGCTATCATTATTACAATTGGCGTAACATTTATAATGATTTTTGCTTCATCCGGCGTAGTGGACGGATCTATGACATTAGGTGATTTAGTGCTTATAAACGCTTTAATGCTCCAATTATTTATACCTTTAAACACATTAGGTATTGTCTATAGACAAATTACATATGCTTTAGCTGACATGGATATGTTGATAAAGTTATTGGATAAAAAAATTGAAATTGTCGATCAAAAAAATGCAAAAGATCTAGTTATAAAGTCTGGCAATATAAAATTTAAAAATGTTTCTTTTTCTTATAAAAAAAATAGAAGCATATTGAATAATATCTCGCTGGACATACCTGCTGGAAAAAAAGTTGCTATAGTAGGTCCTTCAGGAGCTGGTAAATCTACTATAGGGAGACTTCTATTTAGATTTTATAACTCTAATGAGGGTTCTATTTACATAGATGACCAAGATATCGTCAATTGTTCTCAGGAAAGCCTTCATAAAAATATTGCTGTAGTTCCCCAAGATACCGTTCTCTTTAACGAAAGTATTTTTTTCAATATACAATATGCTAATAGCTCATCTGATAAAGAAGAGGTAATAAAAGCAGCAACATTTGCTAATATACATCACTTTATAAATAGTCTTCCAGATAAGTACGATACTATAGTTGGTGAAAGGGGTCTAAAATTATCTGGTGGAGAAAAACAACGAATTGCCATCGCAAGAGCAGTATTAAAAAATCCTAAAATAATATTATTTGATGAAGCTACATCAAGTTTAGATTCAAAATCAGAAGGCAAAATTTTACAATCCATGAATTTAATTTCAAAAGATATTACATCATTAGTGATTGCGCATAGACTCTCTACGATTAGAGATGCATACAATATTTACGTTTTAGATAACGGGAGAATTAGCGAAAGTGGCAATCATGATTACCTTCTTAGTAAAAAGGGCTTGTATTATCAAATGTGGAATCTACAGAAAGAGTCACCTAAATGATTACTAATTATAAAAATACTTAAACATTAAGCTAGATTAATGTTATAACCCATAGAGAAACAAAATGGACCTGAAGCTAAAGAGTAAAGTTACAGAAATAGAGAACTTATATGAAAAGAAAACTTTCTAATACCAGAAGAAAAGAACTAAAGAAAAAAGCGTATCCTTTAAAGCCTATCATTATGATTGGACAAAAGGGACTCACAGATGCGGTCATTGCAGAAATTGATAGTGCTTTAGATACACACGAACTGATTAAAATACGTATTAGAGGTGCTGATAAAGATGAACGGACAGAGCAATGTCTAAAGATAGAACAGCAGCTAAGCGCTCATTTGATACAACAAATAGGTTTTATCAATGTCTTTTACAGGCTAGCGCCCAGTACTGAGTAATTTAGGTTTAGAGAGACGTTTCAATATTCATCTGACCAGCCAACTTTTTCTAAAAAGTCATCATAAGTACCTTCAAAAACACTTACTCGATCATTATCGAATACGATTAACTTATTAGCCACTTCTCTTAAAAAATATTCATCATGAGTCACCATTAATACAGCACCATCAAAATCTTTTATGGCAGCTAATAGCGAGTCACATGAATCTAGATCCAGGTGATTGGTAGGCTCATCTAATAAAAGTAAGTTAGCAGGATTAATTAATATTTTACCAAGCATAACTCTACTTTTTTCTCCACCTGATAATACATTAATCTTCTTATTAGATAAGCTATCTGAAAACATCATATTCGCACAAATACTTCGGACCTTAGTCTCAGGCATATCTGGTACACACTTTTGAAGTTCCATGTATATGCTATTTTTGGGATCAAGCCTATCGATATTCATTTGTCCAAAGTAACCAATTTTTGTTTTACTGTGTGCGTTTGAATAACCATTGATTGGGTCAAGGTCACCTGTAATTAACTTAAGTAAAGTTGATTTCCCCTTACCATTCTTACCTATGATACAAATTTTATCATTGCTCTTTATGCTAAATGACAATTTCTTAATTAAAGGTTTTTCTTCATCATAATAAAATTCAAGTTTACTCGAATTAATTAGATTTTCCTTACTGTTATAAGATTCATAATTAAATCTGAAATCTAGATTTATAATTGCTGATAGCTTTTCCTTCTTTTCTGTTTTTTCTAGCATCTTGATTTTAGACTGAGCACGCGTTGCCATACTTGCTTTAGATTTAAATCTATTAATCCATGCCTCAGTTTTTTCTCTTTTTTTAGCCTCGTTTTCGACAGTCTTATTATAAATTTCTTCCTCTGCTACAATCTTATCTAGAACTTTTTCCGTTGTGCCGGCAGTTTTTTTGAATTCACCTCTGTGAATATTAAGCGTATGACTAATAACATTATTCATAAAGCTTCTATCATGAGTTACGAGCATCAACTCTCCTCTCCAGTCATTGAGAAAATTTCTAAGCCATTTAATAGAATGTATATCTAAATAGTTTGTCGGCTCATCTAAAAGCAGCATGTCCGGCTCTTCTAATAAGAGCTTCGCTAAGTTTATTTTAACCTGATTTCCTCCAGAAAAGCCTTGTGGGTCTTTTGACATCTCATCATCTGAAAAGCCTAGTCCAGTTAAAATAGATTCACCTTTCCATATTTCATATTCTCTATCGCCACTTAATACACTACATACTTCGTCTACCACAGTCTTGTGAGTAAATTTAATATGTTGATCTAGATAACCTATTTTATATCCTTTAGGCATGATTACTTCACCATCATCTTGTTCCAGCTGTCCAATGATGATCTTTAAAAAAGTACTCTTACCACTTCCATTTCTTCCAATAAAACCTACTTTTTCCTTTTTATTGATTATGATATTTACATCACTAAATATCTTTTGTCCTGAAAATGAAATTCCTAAATCTTTTGTTTTAATCATTATATTTAAAGTTTGTGGGTTATTACTTCAACGCTTTTTTATATGTAATCCGAAGATTCAATTAAATGACTTAAAATTTTACCGCGCTTCTTCTGAGATGCATAGTACAGTATCAGAGATCATTGGAAAAGATAGAAATGAGAATAAAACTAATAAATATTGACCTTAGATAATGAAGTATCTTTTATGACCCCATCTTCTTTATTAACTAAATACGAATTTTTTCCATCCATGAAAGATATAGCTTTGTATATTTCATCATTTTTTATATGTAAAGCACAGCCACCATCTATTGCATAGCAACTATTTAATTTATTTTCATTTATAAACTGCGACAGAGCAGGTTTCCTTTCAGCCTCTTCGTCGTAGTGAGGGCAACAATTTCCTTTGGTAAAACTTAAGCATTCCATTACATTTAATTTATCTGCCCAAGAATCAGTCACGCCTTTTTCAAACCAACATATGGCACCAGCACTCACGCCACTCATTATTGTACCCTGTAAGTATGAATTTTTTAAAATAGTATCTAATCCCCATTCTTTCCAAACTGACAACATACTTTTAGTATTTCCTCCACCAACGAAAATAATATCTTGTTCGCTAATTAATTCTTCTAAGTTAGGTGTCCTTTTAAAAAAATCTAAATGTGTTGGATTACAATTTAATTGATTTAGCGTTGCGTAATAACTTACTTTATATGAATCACTATCACCTGTAGCGGTAGGTATAAAGCATATATTGGGTTTATCTTTAACAGATTGTTGTAATATATATTTTTCAATTATTCCAATTCCAGGGTGTCTACCAAAACCACCTCCACCAATGGCAATTATTTGTCTGTCCATTTTATACCTTTATATCTTGAATTATTATTTAATCATTTTAAAAAAAATCAGTAATCATTATATAATAAGCAGCACTAATAAGGAGAAAATAATGTTAAACGTATATTTATCAGGAGAAATACATACTGACTGGAGAGATGAAATTATCAGTCAGTGTAAGCAAGAAGGCTTAGATATTAATTTTACATCACCCGTTACAAATCATGAATTATCAGACAATTGTGGAGTTAAGATACTTGGCGAAGAAGATAATAAATTCTGGAAAGACAATAAGGGAGCTAATATTAATTCTATAAGGACTAAAAAATCAATAGAAGACAGCGATGTAGTTATTGTGAAATTTGGTGAAAAGTACAAACAATGGAATGCAGCATTTGATGCCGGCTATGCCTCTGCCTTAAATAAATCTATTGTAGTGATACATAATGATGATCATCAACATCCTCTGAAAGAGGTTGACGCAGCAGCATGCGCTGTAACTAAAGATCAAAATCAAGCCGTTAAAATTCTAAAATATATCTTAGAGGGAACTCTTTAGCTTTTACTTGTCATGTCAAATAAAAAAGTAAAACTTACTGATAAAGAAATAGGCGAAATTATTTATATGGCTCTGTCCGATGATGTAAGCTTTGATAGCATCAATGATCTTTATGGAATAGACAGTGATATGATAAAAAGAATCATGAAACAAAATATTTCTTTTGGAGCTTATAAAAAATGGAGAGAACGAGTGAAGGTTTTTTCACAAAGAAGAGAGCATTATAAATAAATGTCGGATGATAAAATTATTATTAAACAGTCTTCGCCTGTCTATGGAACTTTAAGTATCATATTCGGATTCATAGGCGTGTTTATATTATCTCCTTTATTTAGCCCACTTGCCCTCATTTTAGGATTACTGGCCTGTCTTCAAAAAGAATATGCCGCCGGCATTATAGGAATATCTTTTGGCGTGATAGGCATTCTTACTTCTCCAATATTATTGGCACTAATTAATTTTCCAACCATAACAATCTATCAATATCAGGGTGTTTCTATATGAATTGCACCAAAAATAGGCAAGATTAGTACATTTAAATATTTAAAAAACCCTACAATTTGTTTAGAATGAGTCTTATTACTATTTTAATTAAAAGGAGTGAATTATGAGGAATATTATATCTTATGTATTCTCATTATTATTCGTTGTTTCCATGCCATCCATAGCGCTAGCTGGTGACTTACAAGCGAATGATTTTGTTGGAGTCACATTTTGGATAATTTCAATTTCCATGGTTGCAGCTACTGTGTTCTTTTATGCAGAAAGATCAAGAGTTTCAGCTAAATGGCAAACATCATTATCTGTAATATCATTGGTTACATTAATTGCTGCAGTACATTATTTCTATATGAGAGATGTATGGGTAAGCACTGGTGAGTCGCCAACTGTATTTAGATATATCGATTGGATATTAACAGTGCCACTACAAATGATTGAATTCTACTTAATACTTGCAGCTGTAACTACAGTTAGCATAGGTGTATTCAACAGATTATTAGTTGGAACACTAGTCATGTTAATCGGTGGATATTTAGGTGAAGCGGGGGTTATCAACGCTATGCTTGGGTTCATCATCGGGATGGCTGGCTGGTTATACATTCTATATGAAATATTTATGGGTGAAGCTGGACAAAAAAGTATGTCATGCGGAAGCGTAGGTGCACAAATGGCATTCAGCGCATGTCGTATGATCGTATTAGTTGGTTGGGCGATTTATCCTCTTGGATACCTATTCGGATATCTAATGGGCGGAGTAGACGCAGCAAGTTTAAATCTAATTTATAACCTTGCAGATTTTGTAAACAAAATCGCATTCGGTGTATTTATCTGGGCAGCTGCGGTAGCAGATTCTTCAGAAACAGCATAAGAAAACTTGCAAATATGTACAAGGAGCGTTCGCGCTCCTTGTATAATATCTAAATGAAAAAAGCAATTGTTATAGGCTCAGGCTTTGGCGGACTTGCTATTGCTTGTAGACTCAGGGCAATAGGGTACGAAGTCACTGTACTTGAGAAACAAACTAATTTAGGAGGTAGAGCTAGAACGCTTAGCCATAATGGCTTTGATTACGATGCCGGCCCTACTGTTATTACTGCACCTTATCTTATTAATGAACTATTTGAACTGCTAGGAGAAAATTCTAGAGACTATTTTAATTTACTTAAAGTTGAGCCTTTCTACAGATTCTTATTTCATGATGACACCTATTTTGATTATGGCTCCTCATTAAAAAGAATGCTTAGTGAAATTAGTACTAAGTACACAAGAGAGGATGCACATGGATATATTAAACTTCTTAAACATTCAAAAAGGATATTTAATACCGCATATTTAAAATTATCTGATTACCCATTTGAATCTCTTAGTAGTATGACTCCCTACATACCAGAACTACTTAAAATACAATTTTATAAATCCGTACACTCATCTGTAAAAAAATTCCTCAATGATCCAAATCTCATTAAAGCTCTTAGCATGCACCCGCTTTTAGTTGGCGGCAATCCTTATACTACGACATCAATATATTTACTTATCCAATACCTTGAGTGGAAGTGGGGTGTATATTATGCGGAAGGAGGAACGCGCTCTATTGTAAGTGGTTTTGAAAACCTATTTAAAAAGAAAGATATATACTTTGAAACAAATTGTGAAGTAGTAGAAATTGGTCAACATAATAATAACATTAAAACAGTTATTACTAATAATAATACCTATCAAGCTGATCTAGTTGTAAGTAATGCGGACCCATCCTATTTTTATCAATCTATTTTAAAAAGAAAGCCAAAAAAAATATTTAATAAGCCATTTATGTTAAAGCATTCTATGGGATTGTTTGTTTTATATTTTTCAACCAAAAAACAATATAATGATGTTAAGCATCATACAATAATATTTAATGAGAGACACAAAGATTTGTTAGATGATATTTTTGATAAAAAAGTTTATATAACTGATCCAAGTTTATACCTTCACAGACCTGCTGCGACCGATAAAAAAAATATACAGAATGATTCAGACTCTTTTTATGTCCTAGCCCCGGTTGCTAATAATGAAAGTGAAATTAATTGGGATGAAAAAGGCGATGAATTTTCTAATCACATAATAAGGATTTTATCTGATAAAATATTACCTAATTTAAAAGAAAATATTATTGATAAGTTCTTTGTTACACCTAATTATTTTGAATCGGATTTAAATTCATTTAAAGGTAGCGGGTTTGGCATACAGCCTATATTCAGACAATCTGCATATTTCAGGTATTCTAATAAATCCAATGAACTTGATAATCTTTATTTTGTTGGAGCAGGCAGTCATCCAGGTGCAGGTGTACCTGGTGTAATCTCATCAGCAAAAGTTACAGAAAAGCTTATACTAAAATATCATGGTTGAATCTAGTAATCATATTTTAAAAAAAAATAGTAAGACGTTTCATATTGCTTCTTTATTTCTTCCAAAAAATATCAAAAAGAAAGTTTTATCAGTATACGCATTTTGTAGACTATATGATGACAATGTAGATCATGAGCGCTCAGTTAATACAACAGACTTAGAAAATAAAATCATAAGTTTTGGTATTGATAAGAAGGTCATTGATCAGCTTAAGGAAGGAATTGACTCAGACATGTACTCAAATAGAATTACCTCTTCTGAGGATCTGTTGAACTATTGCTATAAAGTAGCAGGCTGTGTAGGTATTATGATGTGTGATGTACTTAATATTAATGACAGAAGAGCTAAATACCATGCAATAGATTTAGGCATTGCAATGCAAATTACAAATATTTGTAGAGATATAAAAGAAGATTTTTCTATGACAAGGATATACCTTCCTAGAGATAAAATATCAAAAAGTGAAATGGTAAGTAAAGACAATAACAAACTATTCCGAACCACATGTGAGCTAATTTCCCTATCAGATACCTATTATGAAAGCGCATTAGAGGGAATCAAATATATACCACTGAATACAAGA
>Ga0213868_10006173_pt1 | contig 10630 bp, 9 predicted proteins | sample PICome_9_FD_160087 | JGI IMG/M metagenome (GOLD analysis project Ga0213868, IMG submission 160087) | Coastal seawater microbial communities near Pivers Island, North Carolina, United States - PICO127 | ecosystem: Environmental > Aquatic > Marine > Coastal | place: USA: North Carolina | collected...
TTTTTCTAAGGCAACCAATTGTCCTGTTTTTGGATTTCTAGCTGTTCTTGAATTATGATTATGAAGAGAAAAAGTACCAAAACCTCTAATTTCTATCCTATCACCAGAGTATAGAGATTTAGAAATGTGTTCAAGAATTTTTTTTACAGAGTAATCAATATCTGATGAAGTAAAGGATTTAAACTTATTCGATAGCTTTGTGATTAATTCAGATCTATTTAAAATCATTGTTAAGTATTATTCAATCTTGTTCTAGTTGCTTTATCCCTAAAGATACACGTTCTCTTTCGGAGTCAATTGATAGAATGATAGACTGAACATCATCACCTTTTTTATAAGACCTTATAGCCTCTTCTTGGTTGTCTTCTGAAGATGTAATATCAGTTATATGTATGAGACCATCTATGCCGCCATCTAGACCAACAAAAATACCAAAATCAGTTATAGACTTAATCTGGCTGGTGATTATGTCGCCTTTATTATTATTTTCTGCAAATTCAGACCATGGATTATCCAAACATTGTTTGTGACTTAACGATACTCTTCTTTTTTCATTATCAATTTCTATAACTTTGACCTGAATTTCGTCACCTAGATTAACAACTTTATTTGGGTTAATATTTTTATTCGTCCAGTTTAATTCTGATGTTCTCACAAGACCTTCAACATTATCGCCTAAATCTACAAAAACTCCATAATCAGCTATATTTGCAACAACACCATTGTATGATGAACCAACCTCAAGTTTTTCAGGAATTTTATCCCATGGGTCATCTAGTAGCTGTTTCATGCCAAGACTAACGCGATTTTTTTCAGTATCAAACTTAAGAACTATAACTTCAATTTCATCTCCCACTCTTAATAATTCACTAGGGTGATTAATACGTTTCCATGAGATATCCGTAATATGAAGTAAACCATCGATGCCGCCTAGATCTATAAAGGCACCATAGTCTGTTAGATTTTTTATAAACCCAGTTACTTTTTTTCCTTCAGTATATTTTTCTGCAACTTCTTCTGGGCTCGAGTTTTGATCCATTAAAACAGCTTTTCTAGAGAGAACAATATTATTCCTTACTTTATCCATTTTTATTATTTTAAACTCAAGTACTTTTCCTTCGATATAGTCTGTTTCTTTTGTTGGCCTAACATCTACAAGAGAGCCAGGCAAGAAAGCTTTTATGTTCATAAGCTCCACAGTAAATCCACCTTTAACTTTACCACAAACCTTTCCTTCAATAATTTCTTGACTATTCTGTATTGATTCTAATTCTGACCAGACTTTTGTCCTTTTGGCTTTCTCACGAGACATTATGGTTTCTCCATAACCGTCTTCAATGACATCAAGAGTGACCTCTACTTGATCTCCAATCTCTATCTCTAATTTACCGCTAACATCTAGAAATTGATTTTTGGGGATTATTCCCTCTGACTTAAGCCCGGCATTGATGACTACATAATCATTTCTAATTTCTATGACAGTAGCTGTTACGATGCTACCAGGCGTCATATCCAGCTTGTCCATGCTGTCATTAAACAAAATTTCAAATTCTGATTGGGCTTCCATTAATATAATATCCTCTTATAATTCAAGTTCCTGTTATCTTATACAATTCAAGGATTTTATCAAGGATTGACTCCACATTTAATTCGGTAGAATCAATAATAACTGCGTCTTTTGCTGCTTTTAACGGGGAAATATCTCTATTAATATCTTTTTCATCTCTATCTTGAAGAGATTTCCTAATATCCTCAAATTTTGGGTCTGATCCATTTTTGATTAATTGATCATATCTACGTTTTGCTCGCACTTCTATGTCAGCAGTAAAGTATAATTTTAGTATAGAATTTGGAAAAACTTTTGTTCCCATGTCTCGTCCATTTGCTATTAGCCCTGGTTTCTTTATGCAATCATGTTGTAGTGGAAGGAGTGCATTCCTCAATAACTCATCTTTTGAGACGACTGAAGCCAGGTGTCCGATGTCTTCAAAATGCAAATATTTTGTGATGTTAGTATCTTTAAATAAAACATTAAAACTTAGGTTTTTGGTAGGTTCTAAATAAACATTTCTTATCAATTTACTAATATTGTCCTGATTAAATAATTCTATTTCACCTATCCTCTTTAGATATGCAAAAGTTCTATATAGAATGCCGCTATCTAATATATAGAAACCCAGTTCTTTAGAGAGTTTTTTTGAGACAGTACTTTTCCCAGAACTTGCCAAACCATCTATTGTAATAACAGGAGTCATATTATTCATACATGATAAATCTCATTATTGTTTTCTTTAAGTATATCTATAAAGTTTGGAAAAGAGGTATTAATATTTTCAGTATCAGTTACAGTAACGGGTTTCTGAGAGACAAAACCTGAAATGATGAATGACATGGCAACTCTGTGGTCACCATAGCTATTTACTATTCCTCCTCTGAAAACACCACCAGTAATCTCAATAGAATTTTGTGTTGTTTTGACATCTATTCCTAAATTCATTAAACCCTCTTCCATAGATTTAATTCTATCACTCTCTTTATGTCTTAATTCACCTATATCTTCAATAACAGATACGCCATCACAACAAGCGCATGCGATGAATAATATTGGTAATTCATCTATTAACCTAGATATAATATCTCCAGCTAATTTAATTGGTTTTAATTTTGATGATTTTACATGGATATCTGCAATAGGCTCATTACAAACACTTCTAAGATTAACTAATTTAATATCAGCTCCCATCTTAATTAGGACATCAATTATCCCTGTTCTTAATGGATTTACTCCTATGGATCTTAAGCTAATGTTTGATTTATTTTTTATCAGAGATGCAACTATTAGAAATGCTGCAGATGAAATATCAGATGGAACAGAAATATCTTTGGCTATGACTGTAGTATTCCCTTCAATGACTATTTTTGTATTATCAATTGATAATGGATAGTCAAGGTATTGCAGCATTCGTTCTGTATGGTCTCTTGTCTTAACAGATTCATCAATTTCAGATCTACCCTTTATGAATAATGATGCCAGTATCAGGCAAGATTTTATTTGAGCACTTGGTATTAGCGATTTGAATTCTATAGGCTTGCAAAGAGGTCTATCAAACGAAATAGGTAGCTGACCATTTTCAGATGAGATCACTGCTCCAGCTTTTTCTAGAGGCTCAATAATACGACGCATTGGTCTTTTTACAAGCGACTCATCTCCTGTTATTACTGAACTAAATTCTTGAGCAGCTAGGATTCCAGATATTAATCTAGCAAGTGTACCTGAATTACCTGCATCAATAGTGCTAGAGGGCAATTTTAGGGAATTCAAGCCTTTACCATTTACTATGACGATTTTGTCTTGAATTTCTATTTCTACACCAAGCATTTTAAATGCATTAATTGTCCTTTTGCAATCTTCAGATAATAGAGAATTAGTGATTATGGTCCTACCATTTGATATAGAGCCAAGGATTATAGCTCTGTGGGTAATAGATTTATCTCCAGGAATATTAATTTCGCCTACAAGATGACTTGAATGATTGATAATTAGGCTTGAATTATTTGTCATTGATTTCTAACTTTAATTTAATATTCTGGAAATATTTGAATAGCTTTTTGTCTTTTTTGTTAATAAGTGATTTAATCAGGTCTAATTCTTTTTTAAGTTGATTGATTGATTTCACTATGTTTTTGCTATTTGACAGACATATATCTTGCCACATAGTAGAATCACTATGAGCTAGCCTTGCAAAGTCACGAAAACCTCCACCCGTAAAATCTCCTATTTTCTCTATTGATTTAGTGTTTAAGATTATGTTTACTAGAGCAAAAGATACCATATGCGGCAAATGACTTGTCTCTGAGAGAACAAGATCATGCTGTTTTGCATTTAATACAAAAATTTTACAAGCCAGTTTACACCAAAATTCACCAATGCTTTTAATTAGACCAGTATCATCAGAAACTGGCGTTAATAAGACAACCGCGTCACTAAAAAGGGATGCATCTGAGTTTTTTACTGTTGAACTTTCTTTGCCTGTCAAAGGATGCGAGCCTATAAAACAGTTTGAATTCTTGGTAAAAATACTTTCATAGATATTAGATATTTCTGTTTTAGTACTCCCAATATCAGTTATGATGGCGTCAGGTTTTTTATATTTTTTTATATTACTAAAGATTTTTTTATAAGCACCTATAGGAGCACAAATAATTATTAAATCTGCATTAGATAGATATTTGAAATCATCTTGATCATAGTTATCAATGATTTTATTTTTTTTCGCAAAACTAAGATCAGACTTACTAATATCATAAGCATATATTTTCTGAGTAATTTTTGATTTTTTCACTGCTCCTGCTAGGGATCCACCCATCATGCCAAGCCCATAAAAATATACTGATTTAAACATAAATTATTTCACTGATTTTAAAATCTTTTTTAGTTTGCTGATTAATAGTTTATTCTCTTTTTCCGTTCCTATGGTTATTCTGAGATAATTTGGCAACTCATAGTTATCTAAAGGTCTGAGAATGATACCCTGACATAAAAGCGCATTATATATTCTCTTGGTGTATTTGCCCAAGTTTATAGTTAAGAAATTTGTATAACTGTCAAGATAAGGTATACCTAAATCATCGAAGCATGACTTCAAATAAATCATTCCTTCATGATTCTCTTTTAAACTTTTATTAACAAAAGATTTGTCGCTCAATGATGCTGTTGCCATTTCCTGAGCAATATAGTTAATATTAAATGGCTGCCTATAATTATTAAAGTCTTTAGCAATAGAGTCTGATGCAATACCATAACCAATTCTGAGGCCAGCTAAAGCATGTATTTTAGAAAAGGATCTAGTTATAACTACATTAGGGTATTTTTTTAGTAAATTGATTGCGCTTTTAAAACCTCTGAAAAGAGCATACTCATAATATGCTTCGTCTATTACAACAATTATTTTTTTAGAAATTCTTTTAATAAAACCATCTATTTCTTTTACTTTCAAGATTGTCCCGGTCGGATTACTAGGATTTGCTATAAATATAACTTTAGTTTTGCTGGTAATGCGTTTGCTCATATCCTGTAGATCTATAGATAGATAATTTGAACCAGGCTCATTAACAGGTTTTGATTCAATGATTTTAGCATTCATATTCTTAGAGATAATTTTATAAACCAAGAATGAATGTTTACAAAACAATACTTCAGATTTCTCATTCAAAAAACGTCTTGCAACAAATTCAAGGATTTCATTTGAGCCATTTCCTATAATAATATTATTAAGTTTTATAAATGGTTTTGAAAGAAAACTATTAATAGCATGCTTTAACTTAACAGAATGACTATCTGGATAACGATTAATTTTTTTTTGTATTTTAACGCCAGCATTAATAGCTTTTATGCTAGGGCCAGAAGGATTCTCATTTGATGCAAGTTTTATAACTCTTTTGATATTATATTTTTTTCTAATATCGTCAATATTTTTGCCCGGCTGATAAGTTGTTGTTTTCATAATTTTGACTTAAATACTTTTTGGATATGAACCCAAAAATTTATAGAAAGTACTCTTTTTTTTGATATCTTTAAGCGCAGATGAAACATTTTTACTGTTAGTATGTCCATCAATATCTAGCAAAAACATGTACTCCCAGTTATTAATTTTAGTTGGTATTGATTCGATTTTACTCATACTAATTCTATTGGTAGATAACGACTCAAGCAAATTCTTGAGTGCTCCTGCTTTATTTTGTACTGATACAAGAATTGATGTTTTATCAACTCCACTTATATCAATATCATGGTTACCTATTACTATGAATCTAGTTGTGTTATCAGCAATATCATGAATATTATTTTTTAAAATAGGAATCTTATAGTAAGTAGAACAGTTTTTACTTGCTATAGCGGCAATATTTTTAACTTTCTTAATCTTTTTTGCAGCTGCAGAATTGCTAGAACAAAATATTCTTTGAGCAGCAGGCATATTTTTAGTTAACCAATCATTACATTGAAGAAATGTTTGTTCATGAGCATATATTTTTTTAATGTTGTTCAGGTTTTTAGAGTGAGACAAAAGACAATGTTTGATCGTAAGGTTAATTTCACCACAAATTTTTATCTCTTCTTTAATCAGCCGGTCTATAGTAATTTTAATGCTACCCTGATTAGAGTTTTCAATAGGAACAATACCAAAATCCATGTTCCCAGTATTAACATCATCGAATATAGAATTTATAGAGTCATAAAAATTTATATCTACTGATGAACCAAAAAATTTTACAAGGGCAATATTACTATATGATTGCTCTGGGCCTAAACAACTAATCTTGAGTTTTTTTTCTAATGAAAGACATGAAGATATAATTTCACGAAATATTGAACGTAAATTTTCATTTGTTAATGGGCCGTCATTAGATTTTTCTAAACTTCTGAGTATTTGAGCTTCTCGCTCGGGACGGAAAATATTATTGTTATTCAACAATGACTTCGCTTTTTTAATTTTTTGAGCAAGCTTGCCTCTTTCATTGAGATTTTTTATGATTTGCTTATCAAGTTTATCTATTACGGCTCTAATTTTGCTTAAATCATTCATCATTAACAATAGTTTCTGTTGAAATAGCTACAAGTTTTTCATCGTCTTGAAGTACCTGAAGCCTCACGCCTTGTGTATTTCTACCGATTATAGGCATATCACTTACTGCTATTTTAATTGTTTTACCTTTGTTTGTAATCATAATTATTTGGTCATTTTGATTTACATTTACAGCGCCTACAACTTGTCCATTTCGTTTACTAGTTTTGATACCAATAACTCCAACGCCTCCTCTTTTTTGTACATTATAATTCTCAACAGATACTCTGTTACCATAACCATTTTCTGTCACTGTTATAATTTCACCATTTATAGGTTTAAGAATAGAAATCAACTTAGTTTTGCCTGAAAGGTTTATTCCTTTAACTCCTAATGTTCCTCTAAATCTTTCTCTAACATCACTCTCTAAAAATTTAATGGCTTTACCGTTTTGAGCTACTAACATGATGTGTTCATCTTTAACAGTATAGTGTGCACCAAGTAGCTCATCTCCTGATTTAAGAAGTATAGCTTTTAATCCTGTAGCCCTAATTTTTTTGAAGAGATTTATAGGGATTTTATTTATCATGCCATTTTTAGTCGACAAAAATAAATAAGCATCCTCTTCAAATGAGTTAACTACAACAAAAGTACTAATTGATTCATTGGTCTCCAATGGCAAAACATTATTAATTGGTCTCCCTCTAGCTTGTCTACTTGGATCAGGAATATCAAAGGCTCTAATAGCATAAACTTTTCCTAATGTAGAAAAACATAAAATTATATCATGTGTATGCGCTTGGCATAAAAGCTTGGCTTCATCACCATCCTTAAACTTTGTTGCATTAATGCCTCGGCCACCTCTCCGTTGACTTTTAAAATCAGTAGCTGGCAGTCTTTTAACGTAATCAGCCTTAGTTAAAACAACAATGACTTCTTCTTTTTTAATTAAATCTTCTTTTCTTAACTCACCTTCATCTTGAGATACAAGTGATCTCCTGGGTTCGCCATATTCTTTTTTTACATCATTAAGTTCTAACTTCATGACTGCATCCAACTCATCAGTATGAGTAAGAATTTTAATATATCTTTTTATTTCTGTTATCGTCATTTCATAATCAGAGAATATTTTTTCTTGCTCCAAATTAGTTAGTTTCTGTAGCTTTAGATCTAAAATAGCTTGAGCTTGAGTTGCAGACAATTTGTATGTTTTGCCATTTAATCCATACTCAGTATCGCTTGGTATAAAGTTTTCTGTTTGTTTATCGACAATACCAAGGAATTTAATTAACTGTCCTGGTTTCCAACCTTTAGATATTAATGAACTCTTTGCTTCAATGGTGTTCTTGGATTTCTTTATAAGAGCGATAATATCGTCTACATTCAACAAAGCAATACCTAGGCCTTCTAATATATGAGCTTTATTTTTAGCTTTTTCAAGATCATATAAAGTTCTTCTTGTGATAACCTCACGCCTATGTTTAATAAATTCATTTAAGATTTCCATGAAACCAAGAGTTTTTGGTTCACCGTCAACAAGGCATACCATATTCACAGAATATGATATTTGAGCATTTGTATGCTTATACAAAGAACCTAATACAACTTCATGTTGCTCACCTCTTTTTATTTCGACAACAAGCCTCATACCATCTTTATCAGACTCATCCCTTAACTGACTGATCTCATTGATCTTTTTGTCCCGGACCAATTGAGCAATATTCTCAATTAATCTCGCTTTGTTAACCTGATATGGTAACTCGGTAAAGACGATTGATGTTTTATCATTATCCTTTTTTTCAACAATATGTTTTGCTCTGATTTTAAAAGAACCTCTTCCGTTTAAGAGTGCATCTCTAATGCCACCGTTATCTTTAATTTCTCCATATGTAGGAAAATCTGGACCCTGAATATTGCTTTTCTGAATTAATTCATCAATCTTTTCTTTTTTGGACAATGACGAGTCATCTATTATTGCGATTGTTGCATCTATAACTTCAACCAAATTATGCGGCGGTATGTTGGTGGCCATCCCGACCGCTATACCAGTTGAACCATTTACTAATAAATTCGGAACCCTTGTTGGTAGAACTGATGGCTCTTTTTCAGATCCATCATAGTTTGGTGAAAAATCAACGGTTCTTTTATCAATATCTTGCAATAGCTCTTGAGATATTTTTGACATTCTTACTTCCGTATATCTCATTGCGGCGGGTGAGTCACCATCAACTGAACCAAAATTACCTTGACCATACCAATGGGTGTCTCATGGAAAATGGTTGAGCTAATCTGACAATCGTATCATATACTGCTGAATCTCCATGTGGGTGATATTTACCAATCACATCCCCAACTATCCTAGCGGATTTTTTATATGTTTTATTCCATCCATTGTTTAATTCATGCATGGAAAATAATACTCTTCTATGAACTGGTTTTAGTCCATCTCTAACATCCGGCAATGCTCTGCCTACGATGACACTCATGGCATAATCTAGATATGATTGCCTCATTTCTTGTTCGAATCTTATTTCTTGATTTTCTGCCATATAATGATGAAGTTCCTTTATAGGATATTAAATTAGTATTTTATCATAAACCAGTCATATACACGACATAATTTATAATTATCCAAATAAGGCATGATATTGGATTTAATGGCTATCTACACTAAATCACAGGAAAAAACCAAATAATTTAAGTATAATATTTACTATGAATCATGTAGACAAAATAATAAGCACTAAATGGATGCTTGATGATAAAAATAACTCATTATTGGAGGATCACTCAATTGTTGTCGATGGAAATACAATTCAAGACATCATGCCATCATCACAAGTCGCAAAAAGATATTCAACAGATGATAAAATATTATTACAGCAACATATAATTCTACCAGGACTAATCAATAGTTATAACGACTCATCAATATTATGGATGCATAATCAAAATAGCATTAAAAAAAAGAAAAAGAATTATTTATATACTGATTATAAAAATGACCTGCTTGATGAATGTCATAGAGATGTGTCGTCAAAGATTAGCATTCTTGAAATGGTTAAAAAAGGGATAACAACACTGTGTGATAGTGGCGCATTTCCAGAGTCGATGATTGACCAAGCGAAGAAAACAAATGTTAGATGTACCATAGGATTAGGCATTCAAAATACAAAAAGCAAATGGGCGGATGATGAAAATCAATGTTTAGATAAATCCCTAAGAGTTTTTGATGATTATAATGGTGATCCAGACATACAGTTTTTCTTTAATCCCAAATCAATAAAAGATATATCTAAAGAGATACTTCATAAAATATCAAAGATATCAAATGAACTAGATATTCCAGTTAAGATGAGTGTTCGTAACTCAGAAGCAGAAATTAAATATTCTATTGGGAATTATAATTGCAGACCTATTGAATATTTAGAAAAAATGGAAATTTTGAACAATAAATTTACTTTATTAGAGACAATAAATCTTAATGAGGAAGATATCAAGATATTAAGAAAGTATAGAGTAAACCTAAACATTGACAAATATACAAAAATTTCATCAAAAAATATTAATATTAAAAATATTCTCAATAATAAAATAAATATTACAATGTCATCGGGCTCAGTGATTGATGATTCATCACCAGATATGCTTGAGGAAACCTCAATCCTATCACTATTGTCAAATGTATCAAAAGAAGAGATTAAAACAAAAGATTTACTCGATTTTATAACAATAAATTCCGCAAAAGCTATAGGACTAGAAAATCGTGTGGGATTGTTATCTAAAGGGTATTTAGCAGATATTATATCAGTCAATATAAATGAACTGTTAAAAAGAGGTCGACCTTCATTTGATGGTATAGAAAGGAAATTAAAATCTAATGATATTGATAATGTTTGGATGTCTGGTAGATACATAATGAAAAACAAAAAATTAATGACTATCATTGAAGAAAAGATATATGATAGATTTATATCAATTAAAAACCAGGTGTTGAAATGAATATTGATGAAAAAGAGATTAATAATTTTGATTCATTTGCTCATGAATGGTGGAATAAACGCGGC
>Ga0213868_10006177_pt1 | contig 10628 bp, 18 predicted proteins | sample PICome_9_FD_160087 | JGI IMG/M metagenome (GOLD analysis project Ga0213868, IMG submission 160087) | Coastal seawater microbial communities near Pivers Island, North Carolina, United States - PICO127 | ecosystem: Environmental > Aquatic > Marine > Coastal | place: USA: North Carolina...
AATTAGTTAAAAATCTATTATATATTGCCTTTTTATTTTAAGGAGAAATACATGTCTCAATCTGTATCAGAACGGACTCGAATTAAAAGTGACCGTTACGAATCTGGTGTAATTCCATACGCTAAAATGGGTTACTGGGATGCTTCATATGCAGTAAAAGATACTGACGTATTAGCATTATTCCGTATCACACCACAACCAGGTGTAGATCCAGTAGAAGCTGCTGCTGCCGTTGCCGGTGAATCTTCTACAGCAACATGGACTGTTGTTTGGACAGATTTATTAACAGCTTGTGAACGTTACCGTGCTAAAGCTTACCGTGTAGATCCAGTTCCAAATACTACTGACCAATACTTCGCTTTCATCGCATACGAATGTGATTTATTCGAAGAAGGTTCATTAGCTAACTTAACAGCATCTATCATTGGTAACGTATTTGGTTTCAAAGCCATTTCTGCTTTACGTTTAGAAGATATGCGTATTCCACACTCATACTTAAAAACATTCCAAGGTCCTGCGACTGGTATCGTTGTAGAGCGTGAGCGTTTAAACAAATATGGTGCTCCATTATTAGGTGCTACTGTAAAACCTAAGTTAGGTTTATCTGGTAAAAACTACGGTCGTGTAGTATACGAAGGTTTAAAAGGTGGTTTAGACTTCTTAAAAGATGATGAGAACATTAACTCTCAACCATTCATGCGTTGGAGAGAGCGTTTCTTATACTGTATGGAAGGTATTAACCGTGCTTCTGCAGCTACTGGTGAAACTAAAGGTTCTTACCTAAACATTACAGCTGGTACTATGGAAGAAGTATACAAACGTGCTGAATATGCTAAAGCTGTTGGTTCTGTAGTTATGATGATCGATTTAGTTATGGGTTACACAGCTATTCAATCAATTGCTATTTGGGCTCGTGAAAACGATATGCTTTTACACTTACACCGTGCGGGTAACTCTACTTACGCTCGTCAAAAGAACCACGGTATTAACTTCCGTGTAATCTGTAAATGGATGCGTATGTCTGGTGTTGATCACATTCACGCTGGTACAGTTGTTGGTAAATTAGAAGGTGATCCTTTAATGATTAAAGGTTTCTACGATACTTTACGTTTAACTGAGTTACCTGTTAACTTACCGTACGGTTTATTCTTCGAAATGGATTGGGCGAGTTTACGTAAATGTATGCCTGTAGCATCAGGTGGTATCCACTGTGGTCAAATGCACCAATTAGTTCACTACTTAGGTGATGATGTTGTATTACAATTCGGTGGTGGTACAATTGGTCACCCTGATGGTATCCAAGCCGGTGCAACAGCTAACCGTGTAGCTTTAGAAGCTATGGTATTAGCTCGTAACGAAGGTTTAGATGTATTCAACAATCAAGTTGGTCCTGTAATCTTACGTGATGCTGCTAAATCATGTGGTCCTTTACAGACTGCTTTAGATTTATGGAAAGATATTTCTTTCGATTACACATCTACAGATACAGCAGATTTCGCTGAAACACCTACAGCAAACATTTAATTAATTACTTATTAACGGAGTATTTGAATAGTGAGACTTACACAAGGTTGCTTCTCTTTTTTACCTGATTTAACTGATGCTCAAATTGAAAAGCAAGTTGCTTATGCTATGAACAAAGGTTGGGCTATGAACGTTGAGTGGACAGATGATCCACACCCACGTAATTCTTACTGGGAATTATGGGGTTTACCTTTATTTGATATTAAAGATCCTGCAGCTGTAATGTTTGAATTACAAGAAGCACGTAAATCTGTACCAAATGGCTACATTCGTCTTAACGCGTTTGATGCTAGTTACGGTGTTGAAAGTTGTGTTATGTGTTTCATTGCAAGCCGTCCAGCAAATGAACCAGGTTTCTTCTTAGATCGTCAAGAAGGTGCAGGTCGTTTCTTAAGCTACACTGTTAAGAGCTACAGTGTACAAGCTAATCCAGAAGGTTCTCGTTACTAATTTATTAGCGAAAACTAACTAATAGTTAAATTTTAAGTGAGTATTCATTAATGAATACTCACTTAAAATTTATATAGTATTAATATCCGATTACCTAAAACATTTTTATAATAATCGGATATTTATAATTTTATTTTATATTTACTTATTTAAGGCTTAGACTATAAATTATAATTAACTTTTGTTAGTTTTATTTTATATTTACCGTTTGACTAATTTGTTTAGTAGACTAATAGCTGAAATTAATTTTTATCAGGTTATATAGTAATGATATGAGTACCCCCAAGGGAATTCGAATCCCTGTTTGCCCCGTGAAAGGGGGCTGTCCTAGGCCTCTAGACGATGGGGGCTATTTGACTTAAGAATCGAACCTATCACCATAAGTGTGTATAAGTTTTATATTTGATTCTTATATACAATGTAACATATGAATCTAATCATGTCAATCTTTTTATATGTTAATTTAATTTAATTTAATTTAATTTTTTATTTATTCACAAGATTAATGTTATTTAAAACCATTTGATTTTACTAAATTTTTATGTTATGATAATATTAGGGTTGCTAACTCAATGGTAGAGTACTCGGCTTTTAACCGATTTGTTCTGGGTTCGAGTCCCAGGTGACCCAATTTTAGTTTAGCAGTAATTAGTCAAATAAATAGTCATGTACTTGTTTTGTTTAGTTTAAATTTGTTTTTCTCACTTTAATAATTGATCATTAACTATAAATATTATTAAAAAAAACTTATTTACTTTACTATTTTTAAAGTAAAATGACTAATAACATTATAAGTTATTTTGTTATTACAAAATTCATTAAAAACTTATGTATCAAGGATTTTAAAAAATGATTAATTGGCAAGTCATCGGTCAACTAGTAGCCACTACTGCGATTATGTTATCAGGTCCGGTAGTAATCGTATTATTAGCCTTAAAAAAAGGAAACCTTTAAGTAGTAGAATTTATTACATACTAAAGTAATATAACAATATTTAAATATAAAAAATTTAAGGAATTTTTATGATAATAACAGCTTTAGTAGCACTGTTAGTTTTAATTTCATTAGGTTTAGTTGTTACTGTACCTGTTGCATTAGCAACACCTGGTGAATGGGAAGAATCTAAAGATAATTTTAATCGAGCATTTCAAGCTTGGGTTGGTCTAGTTCTTATCATTGCAGCTGCAGATGGTATTTCAACGTCTCTTTAAATAAAATAGAAATTATAGTTTTAACTATAGTTTCTATTTTCAACACTAATTTTTATTATATTTTTTATCTCTATAATATTTAGCACTAGTTCTGAAATTTTTGATATATTAAAAAGAATTATAAAAAAATGGATATTAAATTATTACTAAAATCAAATTAATCCAAAAGTAATTTGATTTTAGTAATAGTTTAACATTTAGAAATATAGACCTAACATATCAGGGAAAAAACGATTTATTTCAATAATAAATCCTGCTGTAAATGTCATCCAAATTGTTAATAAAACCGGTGCTGTTGATAAATATTTTTGAAAATTATCCATAGATTTAAAAATGAAAATAAGTAAGAAATAAGGTTATCGTGGTGAAACAGTAATCTCATCTTTTGCAGCCACAAGATCACCACTAATTAATTCTTGCCATGCTGAAATCGGCCAAATATAACCCGTTGACATAATTCGTAATGCTAAAGGAACATTAATAATAATTTCACTTTCTGCGGGATTCGATGTTGTACTAACAGCTCGTAGGTATTTTCTACCAACCCAACCAATCCAGCCTGAAATGTAGATGAATCCGAATCCTGGAAGAATAAATTCTGCTGCATGACTCCAACGTCCATCTGCAATTAAATGTGGTAAACCATCTTTTCCACATAATAATTCAGAGCGACTATATTTATCAAATCGAGCTTTTGTTCTATCAACTTGTTGTTGCAATGCTAAAGCAGATGGAGAATCTGCTTCATATTTACTCATACGTTGTTCTAATTTTTTTACGCTAGCATTTAATCGTTTTGTGAATGCAGGAGATTCGCTACATTTTGTTAAGCCACCAATTTCAGCCATTGCTTGCTGGGGTGTTACTGAAATTAAAAATGCGATAAATAAACTTAGGATATTAAAGTTTTTCATGAAAAATAATTTAAAGAAATACTTGTATTTTGTTAAAAAATCTCAAAATTATAATAGATTTAATACTTTTATTATAGTTTAGTTTTGAAAAATTTTTCTTTGAGAATTTTAAGAGTTAAAAAATAATATAAAAAATTCTACTAATCCACTTGATATATAAGCTCATTAAACCAGAGATTAAAACTAGGTTAAATTTAAATAATATCACTAGCTAAATAATTAAGAAATAATATAACTTTATTGTAAGTTTATGAGATTAATATCGAAGACAATAAATATTATAATTTTATAATTTAGAAGTTAGTAATAATTGTCGAAATTGAAAAATGGAATTAAATATAACTATTAATATAGCTTATTGAACTCAAAAAGTCTTCAAATTTCAATATTTAAATCTTGTAGATAATGAGTTAATACAAGATTTAAATATTGAAATTTAAAATTATTCTAAATCTTTACGATTTGGGTTTCTTGAAGGATCACTTGATAAGAACCCAAAAATAAATAAAGAAACAAAGAAAATAACTGTTGTATAAACTAAAATTTTTAAAGTTAACATTAAATTTTTCCTAGGAATCGTGATTAATAATATTAATTATACTAAAATATTAAGATTATGCAGCATTTAAGTTTTTAAAACTAAAATAATAGTGAAGAATTTTCTTTATTTTTTTGAGAATCTAAAAGAAATGGGTAAATACGTTTAGCTACTATTTCAACATTTAAATTTGGAGTTGTCCAATTCTTTTCATTCTTAATATTTATGAAACCTTCTACTAGTATATAATCTCCTATATTATAATGCTGTTTAATTTGAGAACCTAAATTTCCCCACACCTTAATTTTTACAGTATTGATATAATCTCGGTTACGCCGTGCAACATATTTTCCAATTATTTCAGTTACTGTTAAATTATTATTGTATCCTAAAAACTGTTGTGTAGGTTCTTCAATAATTTTAATAATAAGACTTATAGAATTCATACCTAACTATTGTCAAATAATTTTAAATTACTAAATTTTTCTGTTTTTGAACATCTTCAAAATTAATATCTTTTAAACGTTTTAGCATTTTAATAAAGTAATCTTGGAAATAATTATCTAATTTCATGATTTTCGTGGGTTCAAGTTTAAATGTTTTATACAAATCAAACGTTGATTTTGAGAAATTATTTTCAACATTTAAAATTTCCACAAATGCTAATCGATCAGTTATATTTTGACCCCATTCAAAAAATTCTAAAAATTGTTTTGAAAATTTTAAAAATGGAATTGGAATTCTTTTAATTTCAGCTTTCTGTCCCGCTAGTTGCTCACACAGATTAATAATTTCTGACGATAACCAACCTTTTGGTCCACCTAAGAAATATGTTTGATTTTTTGTTTTCGGGAGTTGTAAAGTACGTAAACAGAATTTTGCAATATCTTGTGTATCCATATATGAAACACAAGTGTTTTCCGACGTAATCCAAATTGGTTGATTTTCTAAAATTGGAATCGCATATTGTCCGATTAAACCTTGATAGAATCCTGATAATCTAAAAATAGTATATGGAATACCTGATTCTTTCAATTTAATTTCAATCCCTTTTTTCATCTGCATTAATGGGATCTCTAAAAATTGCTCTAAATTTATAACTGAACAAAAGACGAAATGTTTTATTTTTGCAGTTTTTGCAGCTTCAATTAATGCCAACTTTCCATCCCAATCAACCTGTTTCATAGTTGTTTCATCATTGGGTCGACTCGTTGAGGTATCAATAATTGCTGTAATTCCACGTAAACACGGAGGAATTGTTTCTGGAACACTTAAATCACCATAAACTAACTCGGCACCCCATTCTTTTAAAAATTGGGCCTTTCTTAAACTTCGAACTAAACAGCGAACGGAATACCCTTTACTAAGAGCTTGTAATACTACCTGTCTTCCTAATGTTCCTGTAGCTCCTATAACAAGTAAACTCATATCAATAAAATTTTAAGTTTTTAGTCGAAAATTGTACTTTGTAAAATATCTTGTGCTTCAATATTGACTAATTCTCTTTTTGTTAAAATTTGACCACGACTATCAAAAATACGATTTGCTTGACGCATTCTGGCACGATCTAATGCATTTTTAACACTACGAGCATTTGCGAATAATGGTTTCTCGCGACGTTTATCAATATAATTAGTTAACGCGATTTCTGCCTCAGGTGTTAATTGATATTGTTGTTCTTCCAACATCATTTTTGAAATTACTAATAATTCCGGAGTTGTATAATCAGGAAAATCGATATGATTTGCTATTCGTGATGATAAACCCGGATTAGATTCATAGAATTTATCCATCGGTTCTTTATAACCAGCTAAGATAACAACTAATTCATCTCTTTGGTTTTCCATTACTTGTAATAAAATCTCAATAGCTTCTGAACCATAATCACGTTCGTTATCTGGTTTATATAAGTAATATGCTTCATCAATAAATAAAACACCACCCATCGCTTTTTTTAGTACTTCTTTTGTTTTTGGAGCAGTGTGACCAATGTATTGTCCTACTAAATCATCACGGGTAACAGTTAATAAATGACCTTTTTGAATATAACCTAATTGGAATAAAATGTCCGCCATTTTTAGACCAACTGTTGTTTTACCTGTTCCTGGACTACCAGTGAAAGACATATGTAATCCAGGACTACCAGCGGTAATACCTAAATTTTTTCTAACTTTATCAATTAATAGTAAAGCAGCAACTTCACGGATTCGTGTTTTTACTGGCACTAAGCCAACTAATTCTTCATCTAATAGGTTTAAAAGTTTTTCAATATCTGTTTTACGATATTCTTCCTGTAAATTTACCGACGTAGTATTCATCATAATTTTTATATAGATAGATATTTTTTAACTCTTATAATTTTAAGAGTATGTTTATATAATAAATCGATTTTATTTAAAATCGATTTATTAAAATGAAAAAAAGGTATTAACTTAAAATAGAACTTGGAATACTTGATAAGCAGATAAAAGCGAAACTTGCACTACCACAAGCACCAACAAAGAAGCCACCTTTAAATTGGTTCCATGCTTTCTTCGTTTGGAAACCAATTGAATTTGCGTCTTCTATTCCATTGTCTTGTAAGGCGTATCCATAAATTGTTAAGCCTAGCGTTAAAATGATAATTAAACCAAGTGTAGAAAGGTAGCCTGCTAGTAAAGAGATATCAGAATCACGAAGAGGCCCTAATTTCACAAATGGTCCAATTAAGAAATAACCGTGTGCTAGTCCGATTTCTAAGCCTCGTAATAATGGAGTTAACCCTACCCGATATGCAGGTAGATTTCTTAAAATTGCACGTGTTACTGCTGACGAAGTAATTGGTGTCGCTAAATGTCCTACAAATGGATCATCATTATACGGTTTGATAAAATTAGCCATAATCTTAAATAGAAAGTTTAATTAATTTGATAGTAGAACGTTGTAATTGATTCAGTTATAGATTAGATATAGATCAAATTTATTACTGACCAAAATTTTTATATATATTACTATATAATATATATTAATATATATAAAAATTTTTATAAACTTCATATTCATATTACAAAAAATATTATGACAGTTATTATTGATTATCTTTTATTAGTGAGTTTTTGTTTTGCTGTAGCTGCAGGTTTATTTTTAGGTTTAAAATCAATTAAATTAATTTAAATTTTTAAAAACCTGAAAATGAAAGAAGAAATTCGTCAAGATATAATAATTGGTTCAAGACGATTTAGTAATTATTTTTGGACAATAATTCTTTTTATTGGTGGAATTGGTTTTTTCTTAGCTGGTTTATCAAGTTACTTTCAAATAAATTTATTACCATTTGCTGACCCAACTTCATTAACATTTATTCCTCAAGGTTTGGTTATGACATTTTATGGTACGCTTAGTCTATCTTTAAGTCTTTACATTTTAGCTACTATAATTTGGGATATTGGAGGAGGTTATAATGAATATAATAAAGTTGAAAGTTTGGTAAAAATTGTTCGTCGGGGATTTCCTGGAAATAATAGGGAAATTTTATTAACTTATCCATTAACAAATATTCGTTCAATTGGTATAAAAATTTCAGAAGGTTTAAACCCCCAACGTGCACTTTACTTATGCTTGAAAGATGAGCGTAAAATACCGTTAACACCTGTTCAAGAACCAACAAGTATTTCAAATATCGAAGAAGAAGCGGCTGATTTAGCAAAATTTTTGGATTTAAAACTTGAAAACTTATAAGTTTTTATTGATTTTTTTGTCCGCATAGATATACAATAAATATAGATATGCGGGCATAGTTTAGTGGTAAAACCTTAGCCTTCCAAGCTAATGATGGGGGTTCGATTCCCCCTGCCCGCTTTTTAGCCCATAATTGAATGAGTAACAATTATTATTAATAAAGGAGAACATAGTCTTATGTCTGGTGGATCAACTGGGGAACGTCCCTTTTCGGATATTATTACAAGTGTACGTTATTGGATTATCCATAGTATCACAATTCCGTCACTTTTTGTATCGGGTTGGTTATTTATTAGTACTGGTTTAGCGTATGACGTTTTTGGTACTCCACGACCTAATGAGTACTTTACACAGGATCGTCAACAAGTTCCATTAGTAAATGATCGTTTTAGTGCAAAACAAGAATTAGAAGATTTAACTAAAGGTTTATAAAAGGTATTATTTATGACAAAAAATATTAATCAACCGGTAGCATACCCTATTTTTACATTCCGTTGGTTAGCAATCCATGGATTAGCTATTCCAACAGTATTTTTCTTAGGTGGTATTACAGCAATGCAATTTATTCAACGATAAATCTATAAAATAAACGAGGAAAAGTTTTATGACAGGTCCAAATCCTAATAAACAAGCAGTCGAATTAAACCGTACGTCTCTTTACTGGGGCCTTTTATTAATCTTTGTTTTAGCCGTATTATTTTCAAGCTATTTTTTCAATTAAACAATTATCAATAGGAGTTTTTTATATGTCTAATACTGGTAGAATTCCGTTATGGCTAGTAGGCTTAGTTGGTGGTTTAGCAGTAATTGCACTCCTAAGCTCATTTCTTTATGGCGCATACTCAGGTTTAGGTTCTTCATTGTAAAATAGAGTAATTTTAGTGTTAGTATTTAGATTTTTGAATACTAATACTAAAATTACATAAAAAACAGTTGACATATTTTTATTTATATGTTTTTATTCATGTAGTGCTCTACACTAGTGCTCGAGTGTTGTAGTAAGACTACAATTGCTTATTAGGTTTGAGTCGTCCTAATTCGTTTATAGAGCCACTTTTAGACTTAACTATTAGCATTCTAAAACCCTAAACCTAAAAGACTTTTTATAATGTATCAACTATTTCGAGAAATACCCACAAACATTGATAATGTTTGGGTCAGTACTATTACTGAGGGTGATATATACAAATGTATGTTTTTGCTATGTGTTATTCGAATGTTCTACTTTCGATTATACAAAAAGAGAGGTATTGTCAGCTCCATTAAACTGGGCTTAGTTGGCTTTCTTTGTGCTTTAGCATACCATGATGTTTTATTTTTAACCTTCCGGGGTTATGGTGTGATGTTAACAAGAATTGATCTTACATACGGTTTCTACAATACCAGTTATCAAAAAGGATTCGGGATTTCCAAATGGATTGCCCGAAATTATAACGCTCCTTATCCAGATGAATTAACTGATTTTACTTGGGTTAAATATTTTAGACCAAAAGATATTTTTGATTCTGATTGGTGGGATTGGCCTTGGTTATTGATTAACATACTTCTTGGTTATTTTGATATGTTTTTCAATTTTATTAAATTAGGCTTTATTTCAAAGGCAGTTATTTCTGTATACGGTTTTCTACTTAAATATGTTCTTGATTATAAGACAATTGTAGACTTAGCTTATTTTATTGATTACTATGTAGGTTGGGGCTCAATTAGAGCGACAGTCACATTTGGTTTTATGGTTCGGATGACACGTAGTAAGTGGCCATACGCAATGCGTTGGCATTGGTCGATTTGCCAAATCTACGATCTATTTTTATCAATCTGGGTTGAATTTTGTACCAAATTATATCAACGAGGCTTTGGTAGCTTATGGATAAGAAATTTTTGCCATCTTCATATGGTTTTAACAATCGCTGGTATTATCATAATGATGCTACATGCAGTTTCCTTCCAGTATTATTATATACCGTTCTTTACTGAGACAGCAGAAATGCACAGTGGCCCCAAACTAAGAGGTACTCACCCCGATGACGGAGGTTATTGTTCTTGGCAAGATATTCCGTTAGCAAGGCGGAATAGATTCAGATTATGGTGGGGTTGGCTCGGTAAATCAAAAAAAGATGTCGAAAATGAAAGACGAAAGAAGAAGTAATTTATCTATGCGTCCAATCGATTAATAAAATTTGTTAATAATTTCTATTATTAATTCTAATATATTTTTCAATAAAAAGACAAATAATTTTCTATCTAATAAAAAATTATTTGTCTTTTTATTTAGAT
>Ga0213868_10006178_pt1 | contig 10628 bp, 5 predicted proteins | sample PICome_9_FD_160087 | JGI IMG/M metagenome (GOLD analysis project Ga0213868, IMG submission 160087) | Coastal seawater microbial communities near Pivers Island, North Carolina, United States - PICO127 | ecosystem: Environmental > Aquatic > Marine > Coastal | place: USA: North Carolina | collected...
AATTTCTCCATAAACGATAGTTTATGTTCTGGGCAACAATTGGGATTAATTAATTCTAGTTCCGGAAATGTTGTTCATCACAGTTGGGAACTCAGTATGTTATTGGGCGATTCTATCATGGTATCTCTTAGTGATAATAACGATAGCCTCCCGACAATTAACATGAGTGGATTTACCCTTCCCGTTACTAGTCAACAGTATCTGATTTCTTTAACGGTATATGACAAAGACAGCTGTTCATCAATACGATTAGATACATTAAATGTTTTTCCAAAGCCGAACAGCGCCGTATTCGATTTAACCAATGATACCATCTGTAATAGGGGGGTTCTATTCATTGATTCGATAGTTGATAGTGGCGGAAATCATGATTGGTATCTATTGGATTCTGGGGGTAGTACAATTATGACCTATCCTGATACCATTCTCAGTAAAATTGAATTGGATAATCTCGTTACATCAGTTTACACTTTAGTTCATAAAATTAGCGTAGGGGATCGTCCGCTTTGTGACTCCGTTTATTACGCAACTTTTTTTATTTCACCTGAAATAGACTTCACTGTTTCTACCCCTATTACGAACTGTGCCACCGATACCATAGAGATTTTTACTGATTCTCTTTCAGATCCAAATTTAAATTGGGTTTGGACGATTGAAGACTCCGTATATTCAACCTCGGCAATGATTAGGTTAAATACGGAGCCAGGAATCTATTCATATTCTGTTTCTGGAAGCGATGAATTTAATTGCAGCCATGTTTTTGAGGATAGTTTGCATGTATTCGCGACACCTGATGCAAGTTTTATTTCCAATGGACTATGTGGAATTGATACTTTGTGTAGACTAGATAGTACATTGTATATAATTGAATGGGACTCAATAAGCAACTCTGGCTCTAACTATTTTTCTTCTTGGGATTGGAATGGTGATAGCATAGTTGACTCTCACAGCGATAGCGCATCAATTAGCTACAACGCGACTGGTGCTGAAAGTCTATGGATTGAATGGTCAAACGAATTTGGTTGTTCTAAGGACACTCTAATTAACTTGTATATTAGAAAGGATTTATTCGTAGACGTCAAGTTCAATTCTCTTAATAGCTGCGGAGACTATACCCCAATTATAACAGATTCTATATACGGCTCTATAGATTCTGGATACTATCAGGTTTTTCCAAAATATTTAGATACATCGTCAATAATCATAACAAAAGGTTTCGGTGACACAACGGTATTTCCAATATTAAGTGCAGCAATAGACAATGATACCTCGTATGTGATTTCATTGACAGTTTGGAATTGCTGTGAAAAGGTGATTTCATATGATACGATTACTTTAAGTCCCCTTCCAACGGCTACTTTATTTGCGATTCAGGATACAGGTTGTTCTCCTTTTAACTGTACTTTTCTGCCCAATGGGTTCCTCTATGGGGGTATCGATTCTGCTTATATTAGCTTTGGCGACGGTCAAGGCTCAAAACTTAGTAGAGTAGGCATTCCTATTGGGTCCCAATTTGATTCTGTTTGGCAACCAATTTCTCATAGCTATGCCTACCAAGGGGTAACTGACACCACCTACATTGCAGAACTCTTCGCTTCTAATCGATGCGGAGATACATCTTCTTCAATACCCATAACGGTTCAACGAGGATCTGTATTGTCTTCATTCAGTCCTTCTAAAACGTCTGGATGTGCGCCATTAACTGTAGACTTTTTAAATCTTTCTTACAACTACAATTCACTTAGTTGGTGCTTTGATTTTGATACCGTTTTAAACGTTTGTGATACTAATACCGTAGCCGTAGAAAATCCTAGCTGGACTTTCAATAAACCAGGATTATATACTGTTGCACTATTTGTTAACGCAAATTGTGGAGTTGACACCTCCTTCCAGACTATTGAAGTTTTTCCTTCTCCCGATGTTAGCTTTGTTTCCCCTTTAAATTATTGCGGTAACGACACAATTTCGTTTCTAAACACTAGCAGCTTCCAGAACGGAGTTATTCTTGGATACCTATGGAGCTTTGGCGATGGCGATTCTTCAATTATTATTAACCCAACTCATTCTTACTCGTCTTCAAACAACTATACAATTATACTCACAGCTTATGGTGACAATGGGTGTATAGGAATTGACTCTTCAGAAATTGAAGTGTTACCTACGCCTCAGGTTGAGTTTCAGGCAAACTCGGTTTGTTTAGGCGATACAGTCCTTTTTACGAATAGCTCTAGTATACCAATTGGACAGATAGTTGGATATAAATGGGATTTCGGCGATAGCAATACTTCAAATGCCTATGCCCCATATCACGTCTATAATCAACCTGGAGTTTATGAAATAGTGTTAGAGGCTACTTCAAATTCAGGTTGTATTAGTAGGTACCGCCAGTTTGTAACGGTTTCGCAACTACCAAGCCCAAATTTCAATTGGACGCTGGTTTCGAATGATAGTTGTAGTTTACCAAAGACTTATCAATTTTTTAATACGTCTAGCGGCGGTGTTGGGTTATTATGGGACTTTGACTACCAAAATGCCGGGGTTTTAACAAGCACATTAAATAATCCTCAATTCACCTTTACAAGTCAGGGAAATTATCATATCATGCTTTACGTAGAAAATCAATATGGCTGTTGGGACACCATATCCCAAGAATTGTATATTTCTGAAGGTATAGACGCGCAAATTAACTCCTCGCAACGCGAAGGATGTATCCCTTTTGACATATCGTTTTACGATATTTCAGTAACCCCTTTAAATGATTCCATAAAATCAATTGAATATGTTTTTGGAGATGGTGTTCGTAAAATTGTGAATTCACCCCCTTTTAACGCCATTCACACTTATAATAATCCTGGAAGCTTTAAAGCATATGCTCTTGTGACAAGCACCTCTGGCTGTACTTTTTATTCGCCAGGACTAAACGTTTTAGTACATGACTTACCATATCCAGATTTCTCTTTTATAAATTATAATAATCTTCAATTAGGTCTAATCAATAACACGATACCGCTTGATTCAAGTTTCATATACCAATGGAGCTTTAGTACCGGAGAATTGAGTTATGATTTTGAACCGAATTTTCAACTTCCACAGCTCTCGAATAATTATGATAGTATTAGGGTTTGTCTTTTAGTTGAGTCAATACAGAGCTGCACAAATTCGTTGTGTAAAAACTTGTGGGTTTGGGAGTCTAGTTTATTTGTGCCTAATGCCTTTGCTCCTGATTTAAACTATGTGGGTGAGGATAATCTGTTTTTACCAAAAGGCCATAATCTTGATGTCTATGAGCTCTGGATCTATGATAAATGGGGTAATCTAGTCTATTATTCCGATAAAATAGAATCACTTTATAATTCGCCTTTAGAAGGGTGGAATGGCCTGTTTATGGGGACCGGTGAGCCAATGCCTTTGGGTGTGTATTCCTGGAGAATAAACGCAATATTTTTAGACAATAAACGCTGGTTAGGCCAGAAAAATTCTTTCGGTAAAACATTAACCCATGGAACCTTAACACTTTTACGCTAATGAGCAAATTCCTATTCTTCATAATTGTATCATTCTTAACTACTGGTCTTTTTGCGCAAGATGCCTCTTTCAGTATTTCCGATTTCAATCCGGTCAATGTGAATCCCGCCTACGCTATATCAGGTGACGGGCAGATAAAACTCTTTACCTCTACTCGACACCAATGGCTGAATTTAGCCGGTCCTTCATCTAGTTCAGCTGCATATCGCATTAATCAGGCAAGTTTATGTGCTCCTATCGTTTCAAATCGAAATAACGGGTTTGGCATTTCGATGCAAGTAAATAATCAATCATCCGGGGAGGGTGATTTGGAATTAAATGGTTTTCGGTTAGGCTCTGCGGCCCGATTCTCAGGTAAATTTAATCGTCATAATTACTCTTTTGCTAGTGGCGTTAGTTTTGGTATCTCACAATTTTCCTTAGACTGGCAAGAATTAAACTTCAGTTCACAATACAACCCATTCTACGGACTTATCCATTCCACGCCTCTCATAAATCCACAGAATGTTCAAGGAAATATATCTGTTTCAGCAAATTTTGGGGTTCGCGGCGCCTACTCAAGACAACTCAGCAATAATTCTATTATTGCTCTTAAGGGCGGATTATCGGCTTTTCACATCAACAATACCGCGGTAAGTTTTTTTGATAACAACAGCATCTTAATTCCTCGTTACGTAGCGCATATTTCCTCAATTATCGTACCTAAAAACTCGAATGGTATAAAGGGTATTCAGCCTAATTATCTGATTGTTGGGGCAATCTTACAGAAACAAGGAGCTTCAACAACTTCAGAAGTGCGCGTTGGCACTAATGTTAATTCTTCTGTTAGCGTGTATACACTCTATAGAAGTCGATATATATTGCCTTTGAAAACTTCGGTGGACGCTCTTTGCTTTTTAACGCAAATTAGACTCAGCAGGTTTATTGTTTCTTTCGGATATGATATGACGATCTCTAAAATGAACAATATGAGAACTTATGGAACTGCAGAAATTGGATTGATGATTCCCCTAGGCGGTAATACTCCTATTGGGAATAAATCAAAGTCTACAGGTTGCCAATCCGAGCAAATTCTCTCTCACGCATTATGGAAGATTAACGAGCGTTTTAACCCTAGAGGTGGTGTTTATAATAAAGAATTTAGTGCATTAAGCCTCGTTTTATAGTGCCCAAAGTATCGGTGAAATTTGGACGATGCGCTCAGCCTTTAGTGCTGTAATGGGCGAATATTCTCTAAGTGCACAAGCTAGTTATTCAAACTACTTGTCACGTCCGATCGCACGAGGTAGCCTTACCAGGTACTTTCATTCTCATTCCGTAAGCTTGATTTTCAACCACCAGTGGACCATACAGATTGCTATGCGCGGTGCTTTATGGCAAAAAAATATTAGCACACAGTTACACGGTACCATTCAAGATCATGAAGGAAATGGACTTCCTGATGTTGTGATTGAATGCGAGGGTGAACTATTACAGACAGACCAACAAGGTAGGTTTGAATTCCATGGCTTAGAAACATAGGAGGCGTATTTAGAAATTCATGCTGAAATTATGCCGTTCGCACATTTTCCAAATGACGGATACCGCCAAAAGGTATTACTTCCTAATAAATTCAATACAATTAAGATATTCTGTTACACTACCGGAGGTGTAAAAGGATCTGTTTTTGCGTAATATTCTAACGGCCCTGCAATGAGAACGCCTCTGCATTTTGATGGGCTTGTAGTTTCCTTAATTGGCTCGTCTACAACTCTTAGAGGCCCTGTCGATGCCTCTGGCAACTTTAGAATAAGCGGGATAGGGATTCCCATCGTCATTGAATGTCAATCGTATGCTAACTATAGTCTCCTAGGTTCGGGTGATCACAGTGTAAACTTTTTGATGCAAGTACTATGAAAAAGATATTGTTCTACTGCCTCTTTGCTTTGAATACCCCTGCACAACAACTATGGGTAGATATTGTACCCGATTTTAATGAAATAGGTGCAGAATCTCTTCAACCTCCTTATACCGCCGGAGCAGATTACACAGAAGAAATTCTGCTAAATTTCAAAGCATGGGTTCAGTTTTCAGAGATACAACCAGGCATTAAATGGTGTTTACTTGCTCGATCGACCGAAACAACACAAGGGGGAGCTGTAATCCATTTGCGACCATTTTTTATGAGTGTTTCCGCAGGTCAATGGAGTGCTAATTCTCCTTCACTAATTCCATTAAGCGACAACACCCTCGCTGTTTTTTCGGGGATCGGTGAAGTTGAATCTCTATTAATTGAATTTATTGTCTCAGGGGCGGAGATGTTAAAAGACTGGCAGCCGCGAGACATTTCAATTGAGTGGACAGTGGTATCTGGCGGGTGTCTACTTTGAGACTTTATTTCAATTTGTCAATTGAAAACGACCTGTGATTGCTACTTTAGAGAAACAATAAATCTGAGCGTTCTTGTTGTGTGTACCACGCTAAAGGTTTCAGCCCCGGCCCACGAGTGCCGGGTTTTTTTTATGTGGTTTTTTTAATCGTGACATCATTTGACTACGGTGAATGTCCTAAGATAGCTTCCCCTATTAGTTTTAACCTCTATCCTGTAATCTCCGGGAATGTAATTACCCAAACTTATGCTGCCAGGAAGTTCGCCTTGGTAGTTAGCTTGAACACGGCCCAAAGCGTCGTAAATGGTCATGCCAATGACTTCATCGTTGTTCTCGCAATCTATATTCAAATGAGTGCGCGCAGGGTTCGGATAAATAGAAATTGATACTGCTTCTTCCTCAATAGAAAGGGGTACTACGATCAATGTAGCGGGAATAGATGTACTTGTGCAAGGAAGGACTGTGCGAACACACCTGAAGTACGTATTATTATTGGGCAGTTGAACGTAGTTAACAGTAAGCTTATGTGTATTCACGCCTTGAAACGGCCCTGCATTAGTGAGGGTAACATATCCTACTCCAGCATCCATTTGCCAACTGTACGTTGCGCCATACAGGGAATCGACCATGAATACAGCAGAGCCATTTACGGCGACAGTATCGTTCTGAGGCTGCAAGCTAAATGCACTTTGTGAGAGCTGCAAAGACAACTTATATGTACTATCGCACCCTGCAGATGTTAGTCCCTTAGACCAATAAACACCCGAAGCTGTATATAGTATTCCCCCGCTACTGTAGGCTGTATTACACGTCTGAACCGAATTCTGAATTTTTACAGGAAGGTTAAACTTTACTCTAGGACTAGATCCGTATTGCCCTACGGAACGAATGAAAATCTCATCCGTTTGGGGTAGGCTAAAGTTGGAAAGAATGAAGGTAGAGTCGCTCCATTGTATCACCGTGTCACAAGAAACCAAAGAAGTGCCTTGGCTTATTCTTTCAATCAAATAATAACTCCAGTTGGCGCTGGTATCGTCGTTAGGCGTCCAGTTTAATTGTAATTGCTGTTGTGCCGAGTCATAAATAGCACAGGAAGTCTGAACCACTTCTGGAAAAAACGAAATCGTATCTAAAATATTCACGTCAAGAACTATATGAGAACTCTTGTTGATAGGACACTCATCATCTTTAGCAGTAAAATAAAACCTGTAGGTGGTTTTATAATTCTGACATTGCGTTGGGGCTGTATACTGAATATGTGAGGTATCAATGGTCCAATCGAACCGAACCGAATTACTCCCAGGATACGTGAAATTCCCGCCCGAATTTAACGAGGTTAATGTCGCACAAGGTCCTCCAAAAAGACATGTGCTTGGGTTGCCGTAGTTCGATGCACTACTTAAGCTTCCGCCAGAACCAACTATTGTAATATTCTGGGATGAACAATTTGGAAGTGGATAAGGGTCCGATGCACTTAGACTCAAAGAGATAGAATCTCCAACGGAAGCGTCAATCGTATAAAGTACGGTATCGCTACTCCCATTGGTTACTGGATTTAGTGCAGGCCCAGCACTACTTGAAATCAAAATATACGGTGGAACCGTTACGTAACTAGAAGAACAAGAACCAGAGGGCGGCGTACAACTTTGAATGTAAATAGGCATGTCTCTAAAAACTTCGCCGATTAACTGTCCACAGCGGTAAGACTTCATGGATATACATGTTGTAAATATTCCGCTAAGTGCCGAAGTAAAAGAAAGAGTTCCTGACTGAGGATCTAAAGAAGCTGCTGTGCTTCCAGTACCGCTGGGCAATGGAGAAGTGACGCTATATCCGGTTGAGAAAGTTACAGAGCGTCCGCTCGCGCTCCAAGGTGTCGCAAACGAATAGAAAACTGAGTCAAGATCTTGATCAAAACCTTTAAAGTTCATTTTCCAATCTGTATTTGCACAAGCTCTTAAATTAGGTTCTTCCAGAAAGTTTGGCGAATTATCGTAGCATGTAGGATTGGATGTTGTTCCTGTTGAAAGTGATGTATTCGATCCTGTTGGAGTAAAAGGATACATCTTTGAACGAAGATAATAGCCTTGATTGGACGATCCATTACTTATCGTCCCTGGCCTGCAACAGGAATTCCAAGAAAACACCCATCCACTCGCAGGTGGTACTCCTGAGAGTGCGATCTCTCCAGAACGATAAGTGTACTTTTGAAGAATTCCTTGTGCACCTGTAGCACCTGTACAAGACGTAGTACCCGTGTAACAAGAAGGCGTAATGTCCGTGGTGCCAACATAAGCGCATGAAATGGTAGCGCCTGCATTGTTCGCAAGAGTTTGAGCCGTTGTAGGAAGTGTAATACCACCGCAGTCTCTGTAAACGCTCAGAGTGAATACATATTTTCCGTTGCTTTTACATTGCCAAGTAATTTCACCGCCCTGGAGGTGTGTAGCTTGGGCGGAGGTGACAAATAGATATGCAAGCAGTAGCGTGAGGAATTTTTTCATCGTTGGTTTGATTTTTTGCTTCTAATAACTTTTTGTTTGAGTTAAGCTAAGGCTATTTTAGATTAATAACTAATGATCAGAGTTTCGGAATAAACTCGTTCTTCACCAATTAACTGAATTGAATAAAACCCAGATTTTAAGTTCTCAAGATTTAATGATAATTCTTCCGATGGTTGCTCAATCTTTGAGTCAAAGACCTCTCTTCCCGAAGAATCATAGATTTTGATGCCAATAAATAAAATATCAGACTTAATATTTAATATCCCTTTTGAAGGATTCGGGTAAATTTTGATAGACAATTTGCTTTCATTCATGCCTAGCCCAGAGAAAAATACGCAACTGCTGGTATCCGTGCATGCTCCGTTAACTATCCTTACTGCATATTGACCTTTTGACGTCGGAGTAAAAGTGTTTGAGGTTGCACCTGCGATAGGACTGTATGACCCGGTTTCACACCTCATCCATTGGTAGAAGGTTTGATTAGGAGGTGCAACTAATGTGTCCCCAGAAGCCTGTACAGCTGTATTAATATTTGAAATAGTAAGGTCTAGATAAACCACACTGTCACAGCCGTTCTGAGCTGTATAAGTTACAGATGCATTATTGTTATCAGATAAGTACGTAACACCGTTAATCCAAGTGAAACTATTACAAGCTTGTACTGAATCAATGGATGATTTGCTTTGAAGGATGGTCAAATTCAGATACAAAATACTATCGCAGCCGTTGGAAGCAATGAGTAATACCGAGTCTGTGTTACTTGATGTGTAAGTAATTCCGTTAATCCAGGTATAGCTAACACACGCAGAAATAACTTCTGTAGTGGAAAAGGTATTGGTAATCACGAGGTTTAACGTAACAATGCTATCGCAACCGTTGGAGCCTATCAGCGTATCTATTGCAGTAGAATTGTTTGATGTATATGTATTTCCATCTATCCAAGTGTAACTGCCACATGCCGTAACAGAATCTACACTGTTCGCCGGTGGAATAATAGTAAGGTCTAAATTGACTGCGCTGTCACAACCGTTTGATGCTGTGAAAGTTATGGACGCTGACGTATCACTAGAAGTATATGTATTGCCATCTATCCACGTGTAACTTCCACAGGCTGTAACCACCTCTGTGGATGTCACGGGAGAATTGATGGTTAAATCTAAGGTCACTATACTGTCACAACCATTCGAGGCTGTCAATATGGTCGTTGCGGTATTCGTACTCGACGTATACGTAGTTCCGTCTATCCAGGTGTAGCTGCCACACGCCGTAATGACATCTGTACCGCTTGCAGGAGTATTTATCGTCAGGTCTAATGTCACCACACTGTCACAACCGTTCGAGGCTGTCAATATGGTCGTTGCAGTATTCGTGCTCGACGTATACGTGGTGCCGTCTATCCAGGTGTAGCTGCCACAGGCGGAAATCACGTCTGTACCTGTTGAAGTGTTGTTGATCGTTAGGTTAAGTGTAACGGTACTGTCACATCCGTTAGCGCCGGTTAGTAGATGGGTTGCGCTGTTGTTGCTTGCAGTGTAGGTATTGCCGTCTATCCACGTGTAACTTTCACAAGCAGTAATAACATCTGTCCCTGTATAAGGTGGGTTAATGGTTAAATCCAAAGTTATGACACTGTCACAACCCGACTGACTGGATAATACCACTGTATCTGAATAGTTACTAGAGGTATAGGTGATGCCGTTAATCCAAGTATAACTCCCACAAGCTGCGATCTGGTCAGTTGTAGAAATATTAGGAACGATTGTTAAGTTCAAGTAGACTATACTATCGCAGCCTCCTAAAGAGGAAAGTGTATCTGTTGCAACATAATTACTAGAGGTGTATGTGGTTCCGTCTATCCAAGTGTAGCTGCCACAAGTGGTAATAATGTCTGTTCCCGTAAGATTTGTGTTAATAGTTAAGTCTAAAGTCACCACACTATCACAACCGTTCGAGGCTGTCAATGTGGTCGTTGCCGTATTCGTGCTCGACGTGTACGTGGTGCCGTCTATCCAGGTGTAGCTGCCACACGCAGTAATGACATCTGTACCACTTGCAGGAGTATTTATCGTCAGGTCTAATGTCACCACACTATCACAACCGTTAGAGGCTGTCAATGTGGTCGTTGCCGTATTCGTGCTCGACGTGTACGTGGTGCCGTCTATCCAGGTGTAGCTGCCACACGCAGTAATGACATCTGTACCACTTGCAGGAGTATTTATCGTCAGGTCTA